>Ga0126373_10000007_pt1 | contig 251391 bp, 188 predicted proteins | sample PanSoiMetPlot_11_FD_92545 | JGI IMG/M metagenome (GOLD analysis project Ga0126373, IMG submission 92545) | Tropical forest soil microbial communities from Panama - MetaG Plot_11 | ecosystem: Environmental > Terrestrial > Soil > Tropical forest > Bulk soil | place: Panama | collected 2016-02-17
GCGAGTACCGAGTACCGAGTACCGAGTACCGAGTACCGAGTACCGAGTACCGAGTACCGAGTACCGAGTACCGAGTACCGAGTACCGAGTACCGAGTACCGAGTACCGAGTATTGGAGGGGCGTGGTGCGAGGTTGGTTGCACAACAAATCGGGAGGCCGAGCGGGAGACGGGGCAAGCCCCGTCTCTACCGGTGTGGGTTAGTGCCAGAGGCGGGTGGCGAAGTCGGCCATGCTTAGGGAGAGCAGGAGGCCGAGGAAAAACAGAGCGGAGACGATGACCAGGGGCGTGAGCTTTTCGTTGGTGTACTTGACGTGCATGAAGAAGAGCACGACAAGCGTCGCCTTGAAGGTGGCGATTCCCAGCGCGACGACGGTGTTCAGGGGACCGAGATCGATGAAAGCGACCCAAGCCGTCAGGCCGGTGCACATCAGCAGGATGAGCCAAATGGTGACCGACGAGCCGACGGTGGAAATATGCTCGGTGGGATGCTGGGTGGTTGCGTGATTTGCCATGATCTCTCTCACTTATGACGGTCGATCAGATAGATCAGCGGAAACAGATAGATCCAGATGATGTCGACAAAGTGCCAGTACAGGCCGGAATTTTCCACCGGCGTGTAGTAGTTGGAAGTGTATCTTCCGCGCCAGGCTTCGAAGGCGAGGAAGCTAAACAAGCCGACGCCAATGATCATGTGCAGGGCGTGCATGCCGGTCAGCGCGAAGTACAGCGAGAAGAAAATCTCGGCATGGTGAGGATTCGCCATCGCACCGACGTGGCCGGGCAGAGCTTCTACGAAGCTGAAGTTCAATCCGGGGACGTGGTGCTCGACAAACTTGTCGTGATACTCGTAGCCCTTGATTCCCAAAAAGACCAGGCCCAGAACGATTGTCGACAATAGCCAGAAGACCAACTGGGAACGCCGGTTGAGCTGGGCGGCGCGAACCGCCAGCACCACGGTCAAGCTGGAGCAGATGAGGATGGCGGTGTTGATGGCGCCCGGCAAGATAGCAATGGTCTGGCTGGCGGCGCTGAAGTCGCCAAAGTACCAGTGACGGTAGACCAGGTAGGCGCAGAACATGCCGCCAAAAAACATGACTTCGGTGGCCAGGAAGATCCACATGCCGAGGCTGGCGGCGTTCTTCTGCTGCCGCTCATCGGAAAAATGATGCAGGAGGGCCGGGTTGTCGTGAGCGTGCTCGTCGACCACCACAGCTGGACTAGTGTGCAACGGGGACCTCCTCAGGCTCAGGGATCTCGTCGTAGTTGTAGGCATCCCAGGTTACGACGGGCTGTTCGTCGAAGTTGAAAGTGGGGGGCGGAGACGGGGTCTGCCACTCGAGGCCCGCAGCGCCCCAGGGGTTGGCCGGGGCGGGCTTGCCGTAGCGCATCGACCACAGGAAGTAGACCATCGGCAGCAGGTAGCCGATGGCGAGAATGCTTGCGCCGGCTGTCGAGAGCACATTCAGGATCTGGAACTCGGGCGGATAGGCATGGTAGCGGCGCGGCATGCCCATGTAGCCCAGGATGAATTGCGGGAAGAAGGTCAGGTTGAAGCCGACAAACACCAGCAGGGCGGCAAGTTTGCCCCAAGCCTCAGGATACATGCGGCCGGAAATTTTCGGCCAATAAAAGTGCATGCCGCCCAGGTAAGCCATGACCATGCCGCCCACCATGATGTAGTGGAAGTGGGCGACGACGAAGTAGGTGTCGGTGACGTGCACATCGATGCCGAGCGAGGCGAGGAACAAGCCGGTCAGGCCGCCGATGGTGAACAAGCCGATGAAGCCGAAAGCGTAGAGCATCGGCGTGTCGTACCGGATGGACCCCTTGTACATGGTGGCAGTCCAGTTGAAGACCTTGATGGCGGACGGGACCGCGACGAAGTAAGAGAGCAGGGAGAAGATCAGGGCGGCGTAGAGCGAGATGCCGGCCACAAACATGTGGTGCGCCCAGACCAGGAATCCAACGACCGCGATCCCCAGCAGAGCCAGCGCCATGGCTTTGTAGCCGAAGATGCGCTTGCGCGAGAAGCAGCACACCACCTCGCTGACCACGCCCATGCCGGGCAAGATCATGATGTAGACGGCGGGGTGGGAATAGAACCAGAACAGATGCTGGAACAGCAGCGGGTCGCCGCCCAGGGCAGGGTTGAAAATTCCCAGGTGCAGCAGGCGCTCCAAGGCGACCAGCGTGAGAGAAATCGCGAGCACTGGGGTGCCGAGAATCTGGATGAGGCTGGTCGCGTAATGCGCCCAGACGAAGAGCGGCAGGCGGTTCCAGGTCATGCCCGGAGCGCGCATGCGGTGGATGGTTACGATGAAGTTTAAGCCGGTAAAGATCGAAGAGAAACCGGCGATGAAGATGGAAATTGCCGAGGTGGCGACGTTGGTGGTCAGGAACTCGGTGCTGAGCGGAGTGTAGAAAGTCCAGCCGGTATCCACGCCGCCCGCAAGGATCGTGTACATCATCAGCAGGCCGGCCGCGACGTAGAGGTACCAGCTGAGGAGGTTGATGCGCGGGAAGGCGAGGTCCTTGGCCCCGATCATCATGGGGATGAGGAAGTTGCCGAGCACGGCCGGGATCGAAGGGATCAAAAAGAAGAAGACCATGATCTGGCCGTGCATGGTAAACAGCTTGTTATACGTGTCGGCCGTAACCAGATCCCCACCCGGAGTGAGCAGTTCGAGGCGGATGAGGAGGGCAAAGAACCCTCCAATAAAAAAGAAGAAGGTGATCGAAATCAGGTAGAGGAGGGCGATGCGTTTATGGTCGGTGGTCAGGAGCCAGGACTTGAGACCATAAACGGCATTCAAATAAGTTTCGCGTTCGCCTTGTTCGACAACTGCTTCGGTAGCCATTCTCTTCACCTATACCCGTGGACTAAGGTTGCGGGGTCGCCGTGGCCATGCCCTTGGCATTGGCCGGCTGACCTGAGGGCGGCTGGGCCATCTGCTTGATGTAGGCGACCAGGGAGTTCAGTTGCTCATCGCTGAGCTGGCCCTGGAAGGTCGGCATCACCGGGCTAAAGCCCTTCACGACTTTGGCAGCCGGCTCCAGGATGGATTCACGCACGTAGTTCTCGTCGGCGACGACGGTGCGGCCGTCCTCGAGCAGCACCGGCCTGCCGTACATGCCGACCAGGGTCGGCCCCCGTCCCTGCGTGTTGTCGGAACGGTGACAGGTGATGCAGCCCAGCTGGGAGAACAGAGCCTGCCCGGTCACGGCGAGCGGCTGACTGCCGGCGCCACTCATCCAAGCTTCGTAATCACGAGGTTCCATGACGACGACCGAACCGACCATGCCGGAGTGCTGGGTTCCGCAGTACTCGGCGCAGAAGAGGTGATAGGTACCGGGCTTGGTGGCGCGGAACCAGATGGTGGTGTAGCGGCCGGGCAGGACGTCCTGCTTCACGCGGAAAGCCGGGACGTAAAAGCTGTGGATGACGTCCTGCGAAGTCATGATCATCTTGATGTCACGACCCACCGGGACGTGGAGTTCATTGATCTCGCGCTGACCCTCCTTGTGCTCAAACTTCCACATCCACTGCTTGGCGACGGTATAAACCTCGTCCGCATTCTGCGGTGGCGTGTGCTCGCGGAAGTAGATGAGAGCTCCCCAAACGAAGAAGACCAGCATCACGCCGAAGGGAATGATGGACCAGGTGAGTTCGAGCATGGTGGAGCCTTCAATCTGCTCAGCATGCCGGCCGGGGCGCTTGCGGTACTTGATGGCGAAGACCGTGACCAAGGTGAAGATCAACCCGGACATGGTGGCCGAGACCAGCAACAGGAAGATGTAAAGGGCGTCCACCCACCCGCTGATGCTGGAGGCGGCTGTCGGCCAAAGTGGAACGTGTTCAAACATAGTTAGCTGACCCGATTGGCTCCCTGAGCGTCGCGATCGGGGCTACGACGCGTCATCAAGAATATGAATGTTCCCAGAAACAGCATGGTCGCAACCCCACCCAGCCGCAGCACGCGGAAGATGGTCGCGCTGTATTTCCCCTTGGTAGGATCGTAGTGATAGCAGTACAGCAGCAACTCGTCGACCACGTTGCCGATTTTCTCGGTCGAAGCGGAAACCAAACCGAGACGGATGTCGTTGGGCGGATATTCGACGCCGTAGTAGTACTGGGAAATCTTGCCCTGCGGCGTGAGGATCATGATTGCCGTGGTGTGGGCGAACTGTCCGGACTTCTCGTCGTACTCGTACTGAAATCCCGCCGCTTTGGTTACCGCCGCGATGGCATCGGGTTTTCCGACCAGGAAGTGCCAGCCGTTTTCCGCGCCCGAGCGCTTGTAGCGGCGGATGAAAATGGCTTTCTTGTTGGCGGCGGTTTCGGGCGTGTCCTTGGGATCGAAGCTGATGGTGATAACGTCGAATTCCTTGCCGATATCGAACTTGAGCGTGCGCAGAGCGCTCTCCAGGCCGCTCAGCTCCTCGCCACAGAGCATGGGGCAGGTGTAGTAGACGAAGTTGAGGATCAAGGGCTTCTTGCCGAAATAATCGCCGAGCCGCACCTGGCGTCCCAGATCATCAGTGAACTGGAGATCGGGGGGAATCTGCGTATTCAGATTCTGTTGAATGCCGACATTCTTCAGGCCGGGGGGCCGGACGTTGGGGGGCGGCGACATGATGCCGGTGGTCATGCTGCCCTGGCCCCATGCCGAGGCGGCGAACAATAGAAGACCTAGCGCGATGGCGAGAATCGAGTTGGCTTTATGTTTCATACTACGCACTGCAAAAACCCTTTTCCGGCATGCCGCAGACGCGGCTCCGGCCGGAGCGGTCAGCGGCTCGCGCCCGAGGAACTGGCAGCCTTGGACAGGGGAGCCTTTCCCTTGGCGGGCTCGGCAGAGCCGGTTGGGGTAGCGCTTGCCGGCCGAACCGGCAAGCCGCGTTCAGCGATCAGGTCCATGGCGCGTTCGATTGGGATGCGAACGATTCCTTTGTTCTTGTCGACCCAGTCGTAGCCCTCGAGTTGGGAGTCCTGGGAGTCGGTGACAGCCCGAAGCTGGTTCCGCTCGCTTTCTTCCAAACGCGGTTGCGGGAAGGCGAGGGTATCGGCATGAGTGACGGCGCGGGTGTCGGCCTGAGGCGTCACCATCGGGCTAAGGTTGGCCTGATGTTCGTTCTCATAGCGGTTGAGGAAGTTGTACATCCCCATCACGATGAAGTAGATGAGGATGCCCACCACGGCCAGACCTGCCAGGAAGTAGAGGACTCCTCCCGGGCTCAGGTCTTCGCGCTCGTAGTCGCCGTGCTCGAGACTGTTCGGTTGCTTGCTTGGATCCTCAGTCATGCTCCGGCTCCAGTACAGGTTGGGCGGTCGCGTCGAACGCGGGGACCAGCGGCCACTTATTGAGGTTGCGGCAGTAATAGGCAACCCAGAAACCACCCATGGCGAAGGGGATCACCACGTCGGCGAGGGTGACAGTGAAGGTGTTCGAGAAGGCGGGCTCGACGTGCCAGAAGATGTCGATGTAGCGGGCGATGAGCATCCAGGCTGCGAGCCAGACCAAGCGTGTGATATCGCGCTTGAAAGGGCGAGACAGCAGAATGGCAAACGGCACGCAGAAGTGGAAGATGACCACGAACAGCGCCACGTACTGCCAGCCACCGTGCAGGCGGGGCATGAACCAGCTGATTTCATCGGGCAGGTTACCGGCCCAGATGATCAACCACTGTGAGTACGAAAAGTAGGCCCATAGCATGATGAAGGCGACCATCAGCTTGCCGTGGTCGTGCACGTAGGCGGGCCGGAGCAGAAGCGACATCGGGCGGTACTTGAAGAGAATGCGCTCGATGACGATGGCAAAAGCGAGGCCCGCGATCAACTCGCCGGCGACGAAGATCAGACAATAGATGGTAGAGATCCAGGCGGGATTGAGCGACATAACCCAATCGATGACCGCGAAGGAAACGGAGAAGGCATAGATGATCATGCCCGGCGCGCTGACCATCTTGGAGAGCTTGCTGGTGTCGCGCACAGGCGGCTGATCGCGGTGGGACGAGATCCTGGACAAGAGCGTAGCCATGCCGCCCCACAAGATGAAGTAGAGGATGGCGCGAATCCAGAAACCCTTGGGATTCAGGTAGTCGTGCAGGATGAATTGATGGTGCTGGAGATGTTCGCGGATGGCCGAGTCGGACACGGCACTGAGCGGCATCCACCACGGGTAAATGCGGTGTGCGCCCCAAATTCCGAAGGGGACAAAGAGGATGGCCATCAGGGGCCAGGTGCGCATGCTCGCGCCGAGCATCCGACGAATGATGGAGCCCCAGCCGCCGCCGGTCATGTGGCGGATCATGATGATGGCCATCGAGCCCAGGCAGATGCCAAGCAACTCCATGTAGGAGAGCAGGTAGCCGCGAAAGAACTCGGCGGGACGCGTGAACGCGATGGCGAGTGCAATCACGGTTGCGATCGCGCCGATGACGAGCGAGCGCCGCTGGATGGTTTTGACAATCGGAGGAGCGCTAAGGTCGATGGTGACTTGGTTCGGCGTGCTCATTCCGACTCTCCCTTAGCGGGCTCGGGGGCCGGCGCAATTTCGGGCAGGGTGGCCCCGGTTCCGGGCTCGAGGAATTTGGGAGCCGGGGAAGGAATCGCCTGCCCGGCGGGGACATCCGCGCGGGGTGCATTCTGGCTGAGCTGCAAGGCGCGGATATAAGCCGCGATACACCAGCGATCGTGCGGAGTGATCTGCGCGGAGTAATCCATCATGATGCCGAATCCGTTGGTCATTACGTCGAAGAAGTAACCGATCGGGGCCTTCTGCAGGCGCTCGATGTGATAAGAGGGCGGCCGCTTGGAAAAGCCGCGGGTTGGAATGAAGCCATTGCCGTCGCCCGCCCGAGAGTGGCATGGCGCACAGAAGATGTTGAACTGCTGGCGGCCGCGGTCGAGCACCTGGCGGGTGACCGGGAAGGGCATGTAGTCGCCGTCGTTGTTGCCGATCTTGCCGGTATAGAAATAGGTATCGGCGCGGAGATCGCCGCGCGCGACTGTGCCCTCGACCAGCGGACGGGCGGAGCGCTTATCCGGGAAAAAGTCGCTCTTGGCCAGAGGGTTGTACCGGGGCTGCACGTGCATATCGAGACGACAGCCGCTGGTCGCCATCACGGCCAGGAGCAAAAGCGGAACGAGCTTGCGGGATATCTGCATGACGTTAGCTCGGAACCTCCGAGACAGAGCGGGGCGTGAGACCTTCCAGAAACTGGCGGGTGCCGGCCGGGTCGTACTTGGGATCGGAAGAAAAAATGATCAGGAAGAAACGATCCTTACTCGCCATGGCGAAGCGCTCGACATTAAAGACCGGGTGGTAGGGCATGGGCAGACCGTTGAGGGCGAGCATGCCGAAAACCGCCGAGATGCCTCCAAACAAGACGGTCAATTCAAACGTGATGATGATAAAAGCGGGCCAGGAGTGATAAGGGCGACCGCCGATGTTGACCGGGTAGTTGACGACGGCGACCCAGTACTGCAGCAGGTAACCAGTGAGGCCGCCAATGATGGCCCCGATGAGAGTAACCAGGGGCACGCCGTTTTTGTGAAAACCGATCGCGTCGGCGAGATCCTCAACCGGGAACGGACTGTAGGCATCGATCTTCTTGTAGCCGGCGCCGTGGGTACGCCGAGCGGCGACTACCAGATCTTTGGCGGAATCGAATTCAGCCATCATGCCGTAAATCGGGACGGTCTTCATTGATGCTTCACCTCCGCCTCGGGCAGAAGCGTACGCATTTCAAAGATGGAGATCATGGGCAGGATGCGGACGAACAGGAACATGGCGGCCAGGAACATGCCGATGGTTCCGATGAAGGTCATCCAATCCCACTTCGTCGGGTAGTACATGCCCCAGGACGAATTGAGGAAGTCGCGGGACAAGCTGACCACGATAATGACGAAGCGCTCCAACCACATGCCGGTCAGGATCACAGACGAGAGCACGAAGAGCCAGAACGGGCTGTTGCGCAGCTTGCGGATCCAGAGGAACTGGGGGATGAGAATGTTGCAGGAGAGCAAAGACATGTACCAGAAGGCATAGGGTCCGTGCAGGCGGTTCCAGAGCAAGGTGGCATCGTAACGGTTGCCGCCATACCAGCCCATGAAGGCCTCGATGGCATAACCGTAAGCCACAATCCATCCGGTGGCGAGCATGACCTTGGCGGAATTCTGCAGGTGGCGGTCGGTGATGAAGTCCTCCAGTCCGTAGATCTTGCGGATTGGAATGGCCAGCATCAATACCATGGCGAAGCCGGAATAGATGGCGCCGGCGACGAAGTAGGGCGGGAAGATGGTGGTGTGCCAACCGGGTACAATGGCAATCGCAAAGTCGAAGCTCACAACGGTGTGGACCGAAAGCACCAGCGGCGTGGCTAAGCCGGCCAGCAAGAGGTAGGCCGACTCATAGCGATGCCAGTGCCGGGCCGAACCGCGCCAACCCATGGAGAGCATGCCGTAGATGATGCGGGCGTATTTGTTCTCGGCGCGATCGCGCAGGGTACCGAAATCGGGGATGAGGCCCATGAACCAGAACAGCAGCGAGATCGTGAAGTAGGTGGAGACCGCGAACACATCCCACATCAGCGGGCTGCGGAACTGGGGCCAGTACTGCATGGTGTTGGGGTAGGGGAACATCCAGTAATCGAGCCAGGGCCGGCCGGTGTGGACGCCGGGGAAAATTCCGGCGCAGGCAACCGCGAACAGGGTCATGGCTTCGGCGAAGCGGTTGATGGAGTTGCGCCAGGACTGGCGCAACAGAAGCAGAATGGCGGAGATCAGGGTCCCGGCGTGGCCGATACCAATCCACCAGACAAAGTTGACGATCGCGAAGCCCCACCCGATGGGGATGTTGATGCCCCAAATTCCAACGCCCTTGACGAACAAATAGCTCAGGGCGAAGAGCAGCATCATCGTGAGCAGGAAGGTAAAGCCGAACCCGGCGAACCACCCGAGAGAGGTGGGCCGGGTCAACACGATCGAACTGATCTTGTCGGTAACCGAGGCGAAGGTGTGACCCGGCTCAATAACCGGAGAGCGTTTATTCGCGACGGTGACTTCTTCGAGATGATCTGCCATAGCTGAACTGCGCTCCGCTTAAGCTTCCAATTCCGGGTTCGGGTTGCGAACTTCGGCCATATAGGTGGTGCGCGGCCGAGTGTTCAGATCGTCCAGTAATCCATAGTTGCGGTCATGCGCCTTGAGCTTCGCGACGCGGCTGTTAGGGTCGTTGATGTTGCCGAAGATAATGGCGCCGGCCGGGCACGACTGCTGGCAGGCAGTTTGCAGGGAACCGTCTTCAATGTGGAACTTGCGATTCTCGCGGACGGACGCAGTTTCAGCATCGATGCGGGCCCGGGTAATGCGCTGAATGCAGTAGGTGCACTTCTCCATCACGCCCCGGCTGCGCACGGTGACTTCGGGATTGCGCATGAGCTTGTATTGCGGTGTATCCCAATCCTGGAACAGGAGGAAGTTAAAGCGCCGCACTTTGTAAGGACAGTTGTTGGAGCAGTAGCGCGTCCCGATGCAGCGGTTGTAGATCTGGTCGTTAAGACCTTCGCTGCTATGGGTGGTAGCGCCAACCGGACAGACCAGCTCACAAGGAGCGTTTTCGCACTGCATGCAGGGCACGGGCTGGAAGTAGGCCTTGGGTGTATCGCGATCGCCCTGGTAGTAGGCGTCGACGCGGATCCAGTGCATGTGGCGGCCCTTGACGCACTGCTCTTTGCCGACCACGGCGATGTTGTTCTCCGCCACGCAGGCGATGATGCAGTTGTTGCATCCGACGCAGGAATTCAGATCGATCGACATGCCCCAGGCATCGGGCGACTTGGAATAATCGTAGTTGGGATAGAGCGTGAGTTCGCGCGGCGGCGGAGGCTCTTCGGTCGCGAACCTGGGATTCTTGCGGTACTCGTCGAGCGAAGTATTGCGGACGATGGGGCGCAGATCGCCGTCGGTGGTGGTCATCGTCTGATAGCCCTGGGTCGAGGAGAGCTGATAGCGGCCGCCGGTCTTGGTAACTTTGCCGCCGGAGGCAATCCACAGGGTATTGGTGGTGCGCAAGGGATAGACATCGAAGCCGGCGCCCGTGCCGGCGCGGCCCGCCTGGCGGCGACCATAACCAAGATGCACGGTTACGGAATTATCGGGATGGCCCGCCTGGATCCAAACGGGGCCATTCACCTTGCGTCCGTTCAGTTCGACGGCGACGACCTCCATGACATGGATGCCTTCGCGCTCGGCCATCTTCGGGCTCATAAGGACGGCGTTATCCCAAACCAGCTTCGACATGGGCTTGGGCAGTTCCTGCAGCCAGCCATTATTGGCGAAGCGGCCGTCGTAGATGCTGGGGTCGCGGCGGAAATTGACGTCGATCGAATTGTCGACCGACGCGGGCGCCGGTAAGCTGGCCAGCTTCAGCGGGACGTTTTTGGGTGGGTAGGCGCTGCCGTCGACGAAACCATCATGCAGGGATTTGCGCCACCAGGCTTCGAAGTCCCCGCCGGTGTGCAGTTTTTGCCAGTAGGCCCGAACTATGTCGTAGCCCGACGCATCGGAGACACCGACCAGAAGCGCCAACATCTCATGAGCGCTTTTTCCGGCGTAGAGCGGGGCGATGAGCGGCTGCACCAGTGCGACAGATCCGTCATAGACGCGGCCATCGCTCCAGGACTCGAGGAAGTGCGTGGCACTGACATTCCAGTGGCACAGCTCAGCGGTCTCGTTGCGATAGAGGCCGTGATAAATGCGAAGGGCAACGTTCTCGCTCTTGAGCGCGTCGGCGAAGCCGAGGTCGGCGGGCGCGTCGTAAACCGGATTGCCGCCCATGATCAGCAAGAGGTCCACCTTGCCGGCGCGCATGTCGGCGACCAAGTCCCGCAGCGACTCGACCTGATTCACCGGATTGGCGTCGACCGGATCGGTGTAGACCACCGTCTTGCCCACATTGCCGAGCGCGGCGTTCATGGCGTGGGCGAGAGCGTGCACCGCGGGCGGCAGATGCTCGCCGGCGATGATGACGCTCGATCCACGATGCTTTTGCAAGTCGGCCACGACGGCGTTGATGAACTTTGCCTGGTCTCCGGACAGGGCGGGCCCCTGGCCGACGCCGAGCGCGGCGGCGAGGCTGCGCGTCAAGCTATCGATTTCGATGGAGCGCACCGAGAGACGGTGATCCGACTTGGCGCCGGTGCCGCTGGGATTGCCCTCGATCACGTACAGCCGGCTCATGTCGGCATCCGGATTGCGCCGCTTGGCGAAGTCGCGGATGTAGCGGACATTGCCGGGAAAGCCGGCGCCGAGGAAGTCGGCCTCGAGCGAGACGATCACGTCGGCGTTCTCGAGGTGGTATTGGGTTTCGACCGGCTCCCCGAAGGCGAGCCTGGCGCCCTCCAAGACGTTGTCGCGATTGATCGGTTCGTAGACGTGCCACTTGGCTTGCGGATACATCGCCTTGAAGGCGAGCATCTGGTCTTTCAGCGTGGGCGAAGAGACGGTCTGGGTCAGGACGCGGATGCCCGCGCCGCCCAGCCCCCGTTGCACCGCGAGCGGCCCCTTTACCTGGCTGACGAAGACCGCCCAGCTCTGGATTGCGCCCAGGTGCGAGATGGTCTGCGAGCGGTCGGGATCGTACATGCCTAGCAAGGAGGCCTGCGCGAAGAGATCGGTGCCGCCGAGACTCGCCGGGTGCAGGTTGTTGCCTTCCAGCTTGGTGGGACGCCCGAGATGGCTCTCGGCCAGCAGAGGATAGGTATATCCGCTGAGCGTGAACGCGGTCGCGAAAAACATGGGCACGCCGGGCACGACTTGCTCCGGCTGCTTGACGTAGGGAACGATTTCCTGGACCGGCAGCTTGGTGCAGCCGGTCATGCCCGCCAAGGCGAGGGAAGCGCCCATCAGCCTGAGGAAGCCGCGGCGGGAAACATCATCGAGCCACTCCGAGGCGCCCTTGGGGAATTCGCGATGGAGCATCTCCTGGAATTCGGGCGAGCCGGCCAGTTCCTCGAGGCTGCGCCAGTACTCCGGTCCCTGGGTGGCAGCGAGTTGCTGTTCGACCGCTGCGCGGTCCAGGGTGTTTTTCTTGCCGGGACAAACGTCTTCGCGTTTCGGCTTCAGGTTTGCTTCTTCCATCTTCATGGCCAACGGCCTTTACTCCCAACTTCGCTAGCGAGATTTACCGGTGACAGGTACTGCAACTGGTGATGTCCCGCTCGGTACGCAGCTGGTACTTGCGGGCGAGGACGCGGCCCAGTGTTTCCTGGTCCGTAAAGGTCGTGCCCTCGAACACCACCGGGTGGTCGGTGCTGGGTTGCTGGTAGCGCATGTTGTAGACCTGGTCGCGCGGGCGGAGCACCTTCTCCGGCGCGCGGTGGCAGCCCAGGCACCACTCCATCTGGAGCGAGTTCTCCTGGTACATGAGCGGCATCTGATCGACCTGGCCATGGCAAGTGTTGCAGCCCACACCCTTGGTCACATGGATGCTGTGATTGAAATAGACAAAATCGGGGAGCTGGTTGACGCGCGTCCACTCAAGCGATTCGCCGGTGCGGTAGCTGGCGCGCACGGGGGCGAGCATGGCGGCATTGGTCCAGATTTGCGAGTGGCAGTTCATGCAGGTCTTAGTGGGAGGGATGCCGGCAAAGGCGGACTTGTCGACCGAGGTGTGGCAGTAGCGGCAGTCGATGCCCAGCCCGGTCACGTGGTGCTGGTGACTGAAGGGGACGGGCTGTGACTTATGAATGCCGGCGTCGGTGATGTAGGGCGAGCGCTGGAGCTGCAAGAAGAACCAGCTGAGAGCCGCGACTACAAAGACGGCGCCAAAGATCGACGCCCGCGCAATTGCGTTTGTACTGCGATGGAAAATCTGCATTGAATCTGACGTCCATGAGCGGGGCCTCTCGCGAGACACCCAGGAGGATCGCAGTTGCAAGTTCAGCAGTCACAGAACAGCGTGACGCCGCACACGAAAACCTGTGATTATAGCAGCCGCAAAGCTTCCGAACCTAAATTGTTCGACGTGACCCCAAAAAAAGTTAGCGAATGTCGATTTGCAAAAAGCAATGTTTGGTTTTTCAACATGCGACTAAGACCCTTTGCAATTCAAGTAGGGTTGGTCCTGGCAAAACTGGCGCGCTAACGCAGATTCATGACCAGAAGTTTCATCTCCGTCATATCTTCAATCGCGTAGCGCAGGCCCTCACGCCCTAAACCGGAGTCCTTGATGCCGCCGTAAGGCATGTGGTCAATGCGAAAGGAGGGGACATCTCCAGCCACGAGACCACCCACCTCGAGTTCTTCGTATGCCTGAAAAAGAAGTTTGGCATCGCGCACGAAGATGCCAGCCTGCAAACCGTATGCGGAGCGGTTGAGTTCGCGCAGCGCGCCGGCGAAATCCATGTACGGCTCGACCGTCGTGACCGGCGCAAAAATCTCCTCACAGTTTACTTTCATCTCGGGCCGCGTTCCGGTGAGAACGGTAGGTTCGAGCAGGAAACCGCGGCGCCGGCCCCCGGTGAGTACACGGGCGCCGCCACGAACCGCCTCCTGCACCCATTCGACAGCTCGGAGCGCGTCGCTTTCGCGAATCAGCGGGCCGACGTCGGTGGATTCTTCAAGCGGGTCGCCGACCTTCAGCTTGCTCACGCCTTCCAACAACAGGTCGGTGAACTTGCCATAGACGGAGTGTTCGACCAGGATGCGCTGCACGGAAATGCAAGTTTGTCCGGCATACCCGAAGGCGCCGGCAACGCAGCGCTCGGCAGCGTAGGCCAAGTCGGCATCGCTGTGCACGACGACCGCGGCATTACCGCCCAGTTCGAGCACGACTTTCTTCTTGCCCGCATTTTGCTTGATCTGCCACCCGACCCGCGCACTGCCGGTGAAACTGATGAGCTTGATACGATCGTCGGTGACGAGCAAGCCGGCGTCTTCGTTGGAGAGCGGAAGAACGTTGAGGCCGCCGTCGGGCCAACCTGCTTCCTGCACGGCTTCCGCCAGCAAGATCGAGCACAGAGGGGTTTGCGGCGCAGGTTTCAAAACCATGGAGCAACCCGCCGCGATCGCGGGGGCAACTTTGTGGGCGACCAGGTTCAAAGGAAAGTTGAAGGGAGTGATGCCGGCAACCGGGCCGAGCGGGAAGCGTCGAACCAGACCCCAGCGTCCGGCGGTGTATTCCTGCCAATCAAGCGGGAGGTATTCCCCGTAGATGCGCGTGGTTTCTTCGGCTGCGACGGTAAAGGTGAAGATGGCACGCTCGACCTCGGCGCGGGCCGCCTTGATGGGCTTACCCGCCTCCTGAGCCAAGGTGCGCGAGAATTCTTCCTTGCGTTGCCCGATATTGTGAGCGATGCGGCGAAGAACACGCTGGCGTTCGAAAGTGGGAAGACGCCGAGTGGTGCCGAAGGCTTTGACCGCAGCAGCAATGGCCGCATCAGCGTGAGCCCGGTTGCCCTGATAGACACGCCCGACCACCGTCTGATCGAAAGGCGACTTGACCTCCACGAGGTCGCCCTCGTCCATCCACTTGCCATCCAGATAGAATCCGTGGCTCGCGACGTCGGTGACGGTCAGATGTGCCATGACAAGAACCACCCCCGGGACCCCACAAAGGAAACCTTCTGACCTGAGATTATAGGCTGCGCCAGTGTCTCTGTGCGGAAGATCGATGATAATACATCGCGCACGCGAGGAGCGACGTGGACAACCTGTTCGAAATAGGAGATGCCGTACGCCGGGGGAAGGTTTCGCCGGTGGAACTGACGGAAGAGTCGCTGGCGCGCATCGGCAAGCTGAACCCGGCGGTGAACGCCTTCATCACGGTGAGCGCGGAGGCGGCCCGGGCGGCAGCTCATGCAGCGGAGAAAGAAATTCAATCTGGGCAATGGCGCGGACCACTCCACGGAATTCCGTATGGCCTGAAAGATTTGATCGACACGGCGGGTGTTCCCACCACAGCCGCCAGCCTATTCTACAAATATCGTGTCACGATGCAAAGTGCGCGCCTGGTGGAGCGGCTCAACGAGGCGGGAGCAATTCTGCTGGGGAAGCAGAACCTGCACGAATTCGCCTACGGCGGCAGCTCGATGATCAGCGCATACGGAGCGGTGCGCAACCCGTGGAATCCGGCGCGGATCGCGGGCGGATCCTCGGGCGGATCGGCGGCAGCGGTGGCGCTCGGCATGGGGAAATGGGCGATCGGAACGGACACCGCGGGATCGATTCGAGAACCCGCCGGGTTGTGCGGGCTGGTGGGATTGAAACCGACGTTCGGGCGGGTGAGCGTGGAGGGTATTGTGCCGTTGTCGGCATCGCTCGATCATGCAGGCCCGATCACGCGTTGCGTCGCGGATGCGGCGGCGGTGCTCGCGGTGATCGCCGACCCCGCAGCCCAGAAGCGCCAAGATACGCCATCGCAGTGGGAAGAGGAGATCGGGAAAGACTGCCGCGAATTGAGGCTAGGGATTCCGCGAAAATTCTTTTTTGAAGAACTGGATGAGGAAGTGTCGAGTGCGGTCGAGAAGGCTCTCGAGGTGCTGGGCGAACTGGCGGGCAACGTACGGGAAGTTGTGCTGGAAGTGGACACGGATCGCACCGTGTCGACCGGAGAGGCTTATCTTTGGCACGCAGCGAAGATCAAAGAGTCCCCGGAGTTGTATTGCCCGGAGACGTTGCGGCGCATCCGGGCGGGTGAGGAGATTACAGCGGAGGCGCTGGCGGCGGCGCAGGCATCGTTGCAGAGGATACGACGGGAGATTCGCAACGTGTTTGCGGATGTGGATCTGCTGGTCACGCCGACCACGCCCATTGCTGCGCCGTCGATCGCGGAGCTGCAAGCCGACCCCGATCAACTCCGGCCGCACGAGTTGGTGCTGTTGCGGAATACGCGGCCCTTTAATGTCTGGGGATTGCCGGCGATTTCGGTTCCCTGCGGCTTCACGCGGGATGGGCTGCCAATCGGGCTGCAGATTGCGGGGCCGCCGTGGCGCGAGGATCTGGTGCTGCGGCTGGCGCATGGGTATGAGCAGGCGACTGCCTGGCACAGGTACGAGCCCGAGGTTGCGATGAAGAGAGAGATGGGGCAAGCGAGACGGGGCAAGCCCCGTCTCTACCGGCTTAGTCGACTGAGCGCACGTCGTCGGGCAACAGCATCACGAAGACACAGTCACCAGACTGGCCCGGGCAGGTAAGCACGCCGCGGCGGAAGACCCGGGTGGGGGTCGAGTCGGGGAATGCCACCGGGAACCTGGCATGGTGCAAGGGTTCGGTCATGGCGCGGAGTTTTTCGTCGCCACTGATGAACTTGACCCCATCGACCGTCGCGCCGGAAGCGCCTCCCGACAGCATGACAAAGAACTCGGCGCTGCCCGAGAGGGTGCCAGCACGGGGGATGGGAATGGTACGCATCTTCTGCAGTGCGGGATTGGCCTTTTCGATTTCAGCGGGCACCTTGGCGTTGCCGCCGACCAAGGCAGCCAGACGGTCGCGCGTCTCAGGGACGGGACGCAAGCCGTTCAGGGCCTCGGCATAGGTTTCGCGGGCTTTGTCTTTCTGGCCGAGCTTTTCATAAATCTGGCCGAGGTGATCGCCGACTTCCCCATGGTGGCCGAGGAGCCAGGCGGCGGAGACATATTGATCGGCCTTGTCCAGGTTGCCTTGCGCATACAGCACCCATCCGAGTGTGTCCCAATAGGCGACGAGGGAGGGCACGAGGCCCAGATCGCGCTGGTTGAGCTGATCGAGGCTGAGGTTACGAAGCGCGGCGGCGGTGGCAGCCACGGCAGACTCTGCATACTGCTGGGCTTTATCGAGATGCGCCTTTTTGAGCGAGAGCTGATAGGCGATGTTGTTCCAGACCAGCGGCGTCGCGGATAACTCGACTGCACGATCAAAGGCGGCGATGGCTTTGTCGTCCTGGCCGAGATTCAAATAGGCGTCGCCGAGGCTGACCTGAAGCGACGGCTCCTCAGGAGAAAGGGACACGGCTTTCTCGAGTTCCGGCGCGGCCTCATCGTACTTGTGCCACTCGGCATACATCTGGCCGAGATTGGCGTGAGCAAACTTGTCGAGCGGGTTCACCTCCAGCTGCTTGCGAAAGGCGGCCGCTGCCTCGTCATATTTGCGATCCTGCCAGTAGGCTCGTCCCAGGTTGTTATAGGCAAACTCGTCGTAGGGATTCACCGCAACGGCCTTCTGGAACGCGGCAATCGCATCATTGTCCTGACGGGTGGCGAGATAGGCGAGGCCGAGATTGTTCCAGGCGTACTTATGCTGGGGGTCTACTTCGACGGCACGCTTCAGCAATTCGATGGCGAGAGGAAAGTTGCCGGTGCGCATGGCAGCGCGGCCGCTCTCATCGAGCTCATCGGCCTTCATGCCGGCGGGAGGAGCGGGCGTGCCGGCGACCGTGGACTCGACCGCAAGGTGTTGTGCGAGGTCGGAGAGCACCGCGCGGCGGAAAGCCAGGTAGTCGGAAGTACGCGCGGCGGGAAGGTCGCGTTGCCGCATGAGCAGGACGCGCTCAGCGGTGAAGGTAGATCCATCGATCTTGTAGCTGGCGCTGTACTCCGCGTAGTCGCGCTTCATGGTAAACGGCAGCGGGGCGCGAGCCACGTATTTGGCGGGTAGAACCAGCTTCACCTCGTACGTGAATTTGCCGGGCGGGCCGAACTGGATCGGCTCGGAGTCGGATGCGGTATCGTCCTCGTCGGCATCCGCGAGGGCGAATTGGGCCAGAGGCAGATCGAGGTCAGATTTTTTGCGGGACCAATCCAGGTAGTTCGGCTTGGAGATGTCGTAGGAAAACTCAAACGGCTCGCGGGTGGCGGCTGGGTCGCCAACCTTCACATTCGAAATCTCGCCATCGAGTCCGGCAAGACCGTTCATGGTTTCCACCAGGTGCTGCCACTGGGTCTTGGGGACGCGCCGGAAAATGGTGCGCATCAGGAGTTCGGTATCGCCGCGGACAACGAAGCCGACTCGCGCATTCAGCTTCCCCAGTTCGTTGATCGTGCCGTCGACGGTTTGCACCTGGGTGTTCGGGAACGGGGGATCAGCGGGAGTTTCTTCCAGGCGCGGGGTACCCGAGGCGGGCACCACCAGCGCTTGCTTCTTCCGGATGTTGAACGACAACAGCCGGAAAGGAGCGACCTCGGTGGTGGTATCCATCCAGACTTCTTCCTTGCCGAGGGGCAGCATGGTGATCACGTGATCGAACTGCGAGGGCGAAGGAACGTCGGGATCGAGCTTGCGGCTGGAGTTAATCAGGACGGATGACGCGTGAAGATTTTCCGCCTCAAGCAATGCCGCCAGGAGCGTGTGCTTGTCCTTGCAATCACCGTACTGGTTATGCAGGACGTCGGAAGCTGCGTGCGGCTGGTACCGCCCAACCCCGAGCGACAGGCTTACATAGCGGAAATTCTTGGCGACATAGTCGTAAAGGGCTTCGGTGCGATCCAGGTCGGTAGTGAATCCTTTGGTAAGCTCGGCGGCCTTCTCGCGGATTTCCGGAGTGGGTTGGCGGCGGTCATGTTCCAGGCCGGCATACCAGCGCCCGACCTCCTGCCAGTTCGAGAAGGTGGTCAGCTGTACCGCGGGGGCTTCGTCGGTCTTTTTCTTCTTGTGTTTCTTTCTCGCGTCCGGTTCTTTGGGCTGATCGTCATCTTCGTGAACCAGGTTTGCACTTTGCCAGTGATAGACGCGGCGGCCATTGGCCTCGGTGATCTTGGGATCGTAGCCGGGCTTGGTCTTCAGCTTGACCGTACGATCGCGCGGGATGTCGATATCGAGCTGCTCGTCGAGCGCAATGCCGTTCTTCTCGAAGTCGTATTCCGTCCAGAACTGTCCGGGAGCCAGCGGGGTATGAATCAGGGTGATGAAGTCGTACTCGAGGACCTCGCCGGGGCGAAGGCCGGGAACCGTGATGTGCTTCTGGCGAAAATCGGTATAGACCGGCGCCTCGTGTTCGACCGGCGCACTGAGATCCTGGATGGCGTCGGAGGACGCGGTAACGACGCTCCCATCTTTCTTGCGGACGCGGACATACGGGATTTCGATCTTTTCGTTCGCCGAGTTGTAGCCGACGACCACCTGGCCCCACTGTTCCACGCCAGCCTCGCTTTGCACGCGAATGCGAGCGATGGTTTCCTTGCGCCCCGTGCCATCGTTCTCGAAACGATAGATGGTGCGGCTCTGTTCAATGACGTAGGACTCCTGCGAAAAATCGCCGAGGGTGGGTATCTCCGCCGACTTCGCAGAAGAGGGAGCCGAGGGCTGGCCCTGCTGCGCCGGACTAAAAGGAACAAGGCTCAACAGCAGGAGCGCAAGCGCGAACAAACGAGGCATGGAAGGTATGGTCCTTGTGGCTTTTTATCGTAACCAGCAGGGGCGCGCAAGAGAAACCCCGCGCGTGCTGTGGGGTCGAACGTTACTTCGGATTGTCGCACTAAGGCCGGAGTAAAGTCTCGCAATTGAGTCGAGATACTTCAGAGGTCCAGTTCCGCCCTGACCGTACCTTCGTCGAGATCGGTTTCCATGCGAAAACCGAGCTTCTGGCAGATGGCGCGCATCTCCCGGTTTTCGACGAGGACGGTGGAGACCAGGGTCTTCAACTTCTCATCGCGTGCTACGCCAATGAGCCGGCGATAGAGTTCGGTACCCATGCCGAGGCTCTGGTAGCGATCGTCGACCAGCACCGCGAGTTCGGCGCTTTGCCCGCTGCCCCGTAACTTGCTGAGGCGGCCGATGGCGATAATTTCCGGGGAGCCGTCTTCTTTTTTCTTGTGTTCGACGACCAGAACCATCTCGCGATCGTAGTCGATGAAGCAGATCCGGGTGAGACGCTCATGGGCGGTGCGCTGGCTAAGCTTGAGCGGCTGGAAGTAGCGCAGGTAGACGGTACGCTCGGAAAGCGCCTGGTGCAGCCTGACAAGAAGCGGTTCGTCCTCCGGGCGAATGGGGCGAATGGAGACGGGCTCGCCGCTCTTCAGCGTCCACGGACCGATGTACTGCACGGGATAGGGGCGGATGGCGGTCTGGGGGAGCTGCTCTTCCCGCACCTCGGGACCGTGGACGACGACGCGGGCGTCGAGAGCAACGATGCGTTCGGGCGAGGCGAGCACGGGGTTGATATCGATTTCTTTGATCCAGCGCTGTTCCACGATCAACTGGCTAAAGCGAACGAGGAATTCTTCAAGGGCAGCCAGATCGACCGGCCTGCGCCCGCGCACACCCTGGAGGGCGGTGAAGACGCGGGTCTGCTCCATCATGCGGCGGGCCAGGGTTGTGGTCAGGGGCGGCAAGGAAAGCGAGCGATCCTGAAAAACTTCCACCAACTGGCCGCCCGTTCCGAAAAGCAGTACGGGACCAAATTGCGGATCGACACTGCTGCCGACAATCAGCTCGTAGCCGTCGAGGTTCATCATGGGCTGGACGCTGACGCCGAGGAAATGGCCATCGCCGGCCTTGTCACGCACGGCTGCCTGAATGTTGCGATAGGCGCGGCGCACGCCATCGGAGTCCCGCAGGTTCAACTGCACGCCGCCCACGTCGGTTTTGTGAGTAATGGTCTCGGAGAGCAGTTTCACGACCACCGGGTAACCGTGAGCCTCGGCACGGGCGACGGCTTCCTCTTCGTCGCTGGCGGTTTCGGTGGGCACAATCGGCAGCCCATAGGCCGCAAGCAATCGCTTGGATTCGACCTCGGTGAGGATGGCACGGTCGCTGGCGCGCACGCGCTGGATGAGGGCGGCGGCTGAGGCGCGATCCGGACCCTCGTCCTTGTCTCCCCGCAGGACCGGGGTTTCGTAGAGTCCTTTCAGCACGTAGCTGTAACGCCACATGTAACAGAAGACGCGGGCGGCGGTATCGGGGAATTGAAAGGTGGGGATGCCCGAGCGGTTCAAAATGTCGGTTCCGGCAGCGACTTCGGTTCCGCCCATCCAGGCAGCGAGCACCGGCTTGCCGGTCGTGTGCGCATAAGGTTTGAGGTGTTCCGCCGTCAGGGTGGGCTCCGCCATGCCTTGCGGGCAGGTGATGGCGAGGAGTCCATCGATATTGGGGTCATGGGCCGCAATGTCCAGCACCTTCGCGAAACGGTCGGGCAGGGCGTCACCCAGCACATCGATCGGATTGTTGTGGCTCCAGTGGGGAGGAAGGAAATCGTTCAACGCCTTCATCGATTCTTCGGAGAGCTGCGCGAGCTTTCCTCCGTTGGAGAGCAGCCCGTCAGCGGCCAGGACGCCAGGGCCGCCAGCATTGGTCACGATCGCCAAGTGGGGGCCCTTGGGGCGCGGCTGCTTGGAAAGGACCTCGGCCATGTAGAAAAGATCGGCAATGGTGTTAACGCGCAGCACCCCGCAGCGGCGGAAGGCGGCGTCGAGGACCTCGTCGCTGCCGGTGAGCGCCCCGGTATGGGAGGCGGCGGCCTGGGCGGCGGCGTCAGTGCGGCCAGCCTTGATCACGATGATGGGTTTGTTGAGGGAAACCTCGCGCGCGGCGGACAGGAATGAGCGCGCGTCGCCCACCGACTCCATGTACATCACGATGCTCTGGGTACGCGGATCATTGCCGAGGTAGTCGATGAGGTCGCCCCAATCGACGTCGAGCATAGAGCCGACCGAGACGAAGGCGCTGAAGCCGACCATTTCCTTCTGCGCCCAGTCGAGGATGGCGGTACAGAGGGCTCCGCTCTGGCTGATGAAGGCCACGTTGCCGGCGCGCGCGATGTTGGAGGCAAAGGTGGCATTGAGCCCGCTGATGGGATTCATCACGCCCAGGCAGTTGGGACCGATCAGGCGCAGGCTGTTGCCCTGGATGCGTTCGCGAATCTGCTGCTCGAGTTGCCGGCCCTGCTCACCGTGTTCCTTGAATCCGGCGGAAATCACGATGGCGCCGCGGACGCCGTCTTCGACGCAGTCGGCAATGATGCCGGGGACAGCGACCGCGGGGGTGACCACGACCGCGAGGTCGACAAGCTCGGGGATGTCGGCAATGGTTTTGTAGGCCTTGATGCCGAGCACGCTCGAGCGCTTGTCACTCACCGGGTACACCGTGCCGCCGAATGGGCTGCTTACCAGGCTCCAGAGCACCGCGCGGCCGATACTGCCGGGCCGGTCGCTGGCGCCGATCACGGCGACGCTGTGTGGGGCGAAGATTGCGTCCAGAGGATGGCTTTCCGAACGCAGAACGTCATGCACGCGGTCCTGGGGGACAGGCTTGCGGGCTTTTCCGACCTTGTTGACTTTGCCGGGTTTCAGCGTGCTCATAACCGGAAAAGTGTAAACCTCCGGAAAGTCCGGCGTCTGTGACACCCGCACAGGCTTTGCAAGATCTACAGCAATTGGCCGAGGGCCCGCGCCAACCCTGTGGGATGCGAAACCCTTTTGAGGAGCCGCGCATCGGAGCAAGAAGAGCAGAGAGAGCGAATTGAATTGGCTTCGTACTTGGAAGGGAGGCCGGTTATGACGTTGCGTTGGATCTTCACCTCAAGACCCCCTGACACGCCTCCGTCGAAAGAACCGAAGAGCAACCGCTATGTGTGGGTTGTAACCGTATATGGGATTTCTGGACTTGCGCTACTGGCGGTGATGGCGTACTACATCGGAAATTTCTTTAAGTAGGGAACCGATTTCGGCCGCGCCAGAACTGCCCACAAACCTTAGAGACTGGGGTGTAATTTTCCGACGTCGCGCACCGAGGGCAGCGCCCATCACGCGGGCGCTTTGTGCTGTCGGAAGCCGGCAGCCAAGGGCCGCGGCGCTCTGCCCTCGTGCTACAATCAAGCGCGTTTCCGGTAGCACTTCGGGTTCGCAATCAGCACTATCTTCCCCACATTTTTAAAACGGAACTGTTTCGCTTGGCTCAGGATCCAGCAAAAAACACGCCTATCACGTACGCCGACGCCGGGGTCAATATTGACCGGGCGAATCGCACCAAGCAGCGGATTAAGTACCTCGCCCACAAGACTTTCACCAAAGGGGTGCTTAGCGAGATCGGCGGGTTTGGAGGGCTGTTCTCGGTAGCCAAGACCTATATGGACCCGGTGCTGGTCTCGAGCGTAGATGGGGTGGGTACCAAGCTGAAGGTCGCCTTCGACATGAACGTACATCACACCGTGGGCGGCGACCTGGTCAATCACTGCGTGAATGACATCATCGTGCAGGGCGCGGCGCCCATGTTCTTCATGGACTACCTGGCTACCGGGAAGCTGCAGCCGGAAGTGGCGGAGAAGGTGGTGGAGGGCATCGCCGAGGCCTGCAAGCACAACGGCTTGGCGCTGATTGGCGGGGAGACGGCCGAGATGCCCGGCTTTTATCCCGAGGGCGAATACGATCTGGCGGGCTTCATCGTTGGGGTCGTGGACAAAGAACGCATCATTACCGGGAAGAAGGTGGAGATCGGCGACATTATTCTTGGCCTTCCTTCGAACGGGCTGCACACCAACGGTTATTCCCTCGCCCGCAAGCTGTTGTTTGAGGTCGCCAAGTACTCCCCGGAAACCTACGTGAATGAGCTCAAGAACAAAGTGGGCAACGAGCTCATGCGGACGCACAAGAGCTATTGGCCGGTGCTGAAAAAACTGATTGATGGGGAGTGCATTTCGGCGATGGCGCACATCACCGGCGGCGGAATTACCGAGAACCTGCCGCGGGTTCTGCCACGCGGGACGGCGGCAGTGATTGAAGTGGGCAGCTGGCCGAGCTTGCCCATCTTTGAGCATCTGCGGGAGCTGGGCACGGTGCCGCAGGATGAGATGCTGCGGACCTTCAATATGGGGCTCGGGATGCTGCTGGTGGTCAACCCGAAGAAGTTCAAGAAGACGCAGACCCTGCTGGAACGGGTGGGTGAGAAGTACTACAACGTGGGCCGGATCGTGAAGGGCGAGCGGAAGGTGATGTATACGTAGCTGTCAGTTTTCAGCGGTCAGCTCTCAGCATCGTTGTCGAGATTTCCCTCCTGAAGTTTCTCGGCTGCCAAAAACTTGGCTAACTCTCATTCTCGGAGAGGTGCTTGAGGGTTTCGAGCATCTTGCGCTCCATGATGAAGTGCATCGGATCCCAGAAGGCTGAGCCCAGGAAGTGAGCCCCGATGCTTCGGGGCGGGCCGCTCCGCAGGCGGGCGAGCAGACGGGTGTGCGTGGCGTCGATTGGGGTCAGGTAGAAACCCCAGCTGCCTTCCGTTCCGCTCGCGCCGGAGGAGATTTTCTGCCAATCGTTGACTGAGACCATGACGAAAGCGTGCGGCGCGTCGACTACGGCGGCGGTCATCTTGGCTTGGCCCTTGAAGCGCTTGGGCGTGCCGAACCAGACCAGCTGGCCGACGCTGCGTGACGACCAGTCAGGCCGGAGGTAGTGGACCTCGGGCATGTCGGCGCCGATGAGGTTCTCCAGCCGGGTGTAGCTGTAGAAGCCGCTGCGCTCCTGGCCAATCTGCATGAGCCACGGCCAGATTTTTTCCGGCGGGGCGGCGATGGTAATGCCGTGCGTAACCTGGTTGATGGCGACTGGGATAAGGTTGTCGCCAGGGAGTGCTTGCGTCGCTTCGGCGCCGACGGTGCCCCACTGGTGATGCCATGGACGGAGAACGGCCGTATATAAGAGGAAGAAGGAAATCAGAAGGACGACCACAACGCCGAGCAGGACGCTTACGCGCATACGCAGCCTCCCTGGGCAGGAATTCCTCTTGCCAGCTTAGCGGCAAGGAAGCTGGCTTGTCGGTGACGTGGAACACGGAGCGAGGCCTGCGGGGGTGGAGTTCCACGCAATTTTGGAAAAGCTTGAACCGCCGAGTTCGCGAAGGAGCGCCGCCAAGGACGCAAAGTGAGTGCGCAACCTCCACCCGCATTGCTGTTCATGGTCGAATTCGCGCGGGTAGTGAATAATGGGACTGGCCAACGACCGACGACAAACGGCCACCGACCAGCATGAAGAATCTCGGCATTCTCCTCTCCGGACGCGGTTCGAATTTTGAAGCGATCGCCGCCAACATTGCAGCTGGGAAAATTCCTGATGCGCGCATCGCGGTCGTTATTTCGAATAAATCGGATGCCGGCGGATTAGCGACGGCGCAACGGCTGGGGCTCACGGCGTTGGCAATTCCATCGAAGGGCAAGGCGCGCGAGGCTCACGACCGCGAAGTGGTTGCTGCCTTGCGCGAGCGTAAGGTAGATCTGATCTGCCTTGCTGGGTATATGCGCTTGCTTTCGCCGTGGTTCGTGCAGCAGTTTCCACACAAGATTCTGAACATCCATCCGTCGCTGTTGCCGGCGTTCCCCGGACTCGAGGCGCAGGAGCAGGCATTTGCGTATGGAGTGAAGGTATCGGGATGCACGGTGCATTTTGTCGATGAAGAACTCGACCACGGAGCAATCATCGTGCAGAAAGCCGTGCCGGTGCTCGATGGGGACGACGAGCACACGCTGGCGGCACGGATTTTGGAGCAGGAGCACATCGCGTATTCGGAGGCGATCCGGATGGTGCTGGCGGGACAGTTTGAGGTGGCGGGGAGGAGGCTGGCGAGAAGAGCATGAACTCTTCGGAAATCCTTTCGGAGTCTGCGAGCTGGAAGCTTAACCGAGAGTCTGCGTGACACAGTCGCGCCGCGACGCTAGAAACTAGCCCCGCACTTCAGTGCGGGGAAGGCAATCAGAAAAATCGCGGAGTCCCTTCAGGGACGGCACTAGCCGAGAGCTTCACGCGGACTGCATTCGACACCGGATTTCCGTAAAAGCGCCAGGAATTCCGCCTCGTAATTACGTTTCCGATGATGTTCTTCCTGTCCTTCAATGTAGGCTTGCACCGTCGATACCATCGAGGGACTCACACTGAAAGCTCCATATCCCTGTTGCCACTCAAATGTCACACCTTGTTTGCCGAGCCAGTGTGACGAGCTCCCTTTGACTTTTTGTACGATTTCCGCGAGCCGAGCGGTGGGTGGAACCTTGATCAGAATGTGCACATGATTCGGGGTGCCCCCGATGGTCAGCATAGTCGAGCCCAACTTTCGCAGGGTGCCCCCAAGGTAGGCGAAGAGTTTTGGCTGGAGTTCGGGCAGGATGAGATCTTTTCGCTCCTTGGTGCTGAAGACGAGACGGGCAAAATTGGCCGAATACGTGTGAGACATTGATTTCCGCTTGACACTACCCTGTTTGGCGATTCGGGGCTGTGCACGGGATCACCGTATGGCAGGCCATTTGGGCTTGGGGCTGTGACGAGGGTTTGAGTAACGTCCCTGAAGGGACTGGCAAAAATGATGCGGACGCCAACCCCGCACTGAAGTGCGGGGCTAGTCTCTGGCGTCGCTGCGCGACTCACTGCGGCAGAAGCTAGCTAATTGCAGCAACCTTGATACGCCTACCGACCCTGAGTGTTAGAGGAATGGGAATTTTGTCAATCGCGAGCCGTGGATGCTGATAGGGATCACCATTTACGTGGACGGCACCCTGTTTGAGTTTGCGACCTGCATCTGTCGCAGAGTCCGCTAGCCCACACCTAACCAAAAGTCGGTCCAACTTAACCCATAGATGCTTTGTTCCGGCGACACCGACTGGCTGGCCTAGATCTTCGCCCACAGTCCATTCCACATCTTTGAACGGAATCTCGATCTCCTCAACATCTTCGGGTATCTCGTCTTTCTGGAATTGCTTGGCCCAATCTTCGGCGGCTTTGGTGGCGGCTTCGGGAGAATGGAAGTCGGCGACGATGCGGCGGGCCAGTTCTTTCTTTAATGCCATGGGGTGGGCGGCACCCGAAGCGGTGTCGCGCTTCATTTTTTCGATTTCGGGGACTTGGACGTCGGTCAGCAGTTCGTAAAAGCGCCACATCATCTGGTCGGAGATCGACATGACTTTTCCGTACATTTCGAGTGGAGGCTCGTGGATGCCGATGGCGTTGCCGAGCGACTTCGACATTTTGTTGACGCCGTCGAGGCCTTCGAGGATGGGCGTGGTCAGCACGACTTGCGATTCCTGGCTGTAGGCGCGCTGGAGTTCGCGGCCCACGAGCAGGTTGAATTTCTGGTCGGTGCCGCCGAGTTCGACGTCGGCTTCGAGCGCGACCGAGTCGTAGCCTTGGGCGAGCGGGTAGAGGAGCTCGTGCATGGCGATGGGCTTTTCGTCCTGGAAGCGCTTGTGAAAGTCTTCGCGCTCGAGCATCTGCGAGACAGTGTACTTGGCGGTGAGGCGGATGAAATCTTCGGCGCTGAATTTCGAGAACCAGCGGCTGTTGAAGTCGACAACGGTTTTGACCGGATCGAGAATTTTGAAGACCTGGGCTTTATAGGTCTCCGCGTTCTGGTTGATCTGCTCGCGGGTGAGCGGGGGGCGCGTGGCGGAACGGCCGGTGGGGTCGCCGATCATGCCGGTAAAGTCGCCGATTAGAAAGATGACCGTGTGGCCGAGGTCCTGGAAGTGTTTGAGCTTGCGTAAGAGAACCGTGTGGCCAAGGTGGAGGTCGGGCGCGGTGGGGTCAAATCCGGCCTTGACGTTGAGCGGCTTGCCGGTGGCGCGGGAGCGCTCGAGCTTGGTGCGCAGTTCGCTCTCGCGAATGATTTCCGCGGAGCCCTTCTTGATGTAGGCGAGTTGTTCATCAACCGGGGCGAAATTCGGCATGCGCAATGATTATAAAGGGCGGATTGTAGCTGTCAGCTTTCAGCTCACAGCTGTCAGCCCGGATAAAAGAGGTCACGGATTACACGGGTCTCGCAGCTTGAAGGATCCAGTTGAGGCGGAGCAAGTTTGGGAGGGATGAGAAGTTCTGGTAGTCTCGTCGCGAAAATGCGGGCGGCGGCCATTCTCGGGTTGGGTTGCTCTCTGCGGGATCTCGATCCTTTTCGTCAAAATCCGAAAGATGAGTTCAGCGTGGGCTTACCGGCAACGGCAGGGGGATTGGACGCCGTGCTGATTTTTGGTGGTGATGGGACGTTGCACCGGCACCTGGGCGCGCTCGTACGGCTAGGGTTGCCAGTGCTGGTTGTGCCGGCCGGCAGCGGCAATGATTTTGCGCGAGCGATCGGCATCAGGAGCGCGCGGGACTCTCGTCGGGTGTGGCAGAAATTTGAGGAGGGTACGGGTAAGGTGCAGGCAATTGATTTGGGATTGATTGCTGCACTGGAATCGACTTCGTCAGAGCATACGAAAAAACTGGGCGTTGCCGGCTACAAAGCTACGAGCCCGGCCGGAGACGGGGCAAGCCCCGTCTCTACCGTGGGAGGTTCGGGATCGGGTGAGGCTTGCGACGGGGTAACTGACGGCAGTAGGGCGCCCACATCGCAAGACCCGCCGGCCAGCGGCACCAGCCATTACTTTGCTTGCGTGGCGGGCGTGGGACTCGATGCGGAAATTGCGCGGCGGGCGAACAGGTTGCCGCGCTGGCTGCGTCGAAGCGGCGGGTATGCAATGGCCCTGCCGCCGGCGCTGCTGCGCTTCAAGCCCTCCGCCATGCAGGTGTTCACCTCCGACACGCAGAACGGGCAGTGTGAGCTGCGGCAGGAGGGGCCGATGATGCTGGCGGCGTTTGCGAACACTCCGTTCTATGGCGATGGGATGAAGGTTGCACCGGAAGCGCTCCTCGACGATGGAGAGCTGGATGTATGCCTGGTCGAAGGCATGAACGCTTTCCGATTGGCGTGTCTGTTCCCAAGCGTGTACTCGGGCCGGCATCTCAGGGTCAAAGGAGTCCGCTACTTCAGGACGCCCTCGGCACGGGTTCAGACCGAACCGCCAATGGAGGTTTATGCCGACGGCGAGTTCGTGTGCCGGACCCCGGCGGAGTTCTCCGTGGCACAGGCGGCGCTTGGGGTCATTGTGCCGTGAGCGCACATGGCGATCCGTTCGAAGCTAAGCAATTTTCCTGCTCCGGTGCTCGACCTGGGCCGCGAGGGCTTGCGTGCTGGGCACCAGGATGTGATGGCGCGCCGCGCCGCGCAGGACCGGGCCAGCGATGGCATCGAGTTCCGGAGGGTTGCCGCGCTCCACATCCTTTTGCATGGAACTGCGGGTAGAGCCGGGCAGCTTGAGGATTCCGGCAATGGTTTTTTCTGCGTCAACCATGGCGCCTTCGGCGGCAGCTACCGCGCAGACTTCGTAGACGCAGGCTTCGAACTGCCTGCGCCATGCCGCGTTGGCGAGGACCTCGCCGATGGGAACGGCAGCCGCGGTAGTGGAGAGCGCGATCGGCGCGAGGAACACGAGCTTGCCCCACAGGAGCGTGGCCTCGCTGTCCACGAACCGATACGTGAAGCCGATCTTCTTAAGCTTTTCCAGCGTGCCCTCCAGCAACGTCCGCCCGCTTGATGACACGCTCAAGATGGCGAAGGGAGAAGGATGAGAGATACGTCCAGGAGCAATCCGTTCCGATTCGCCTGCGATCGTAGCTGGAATGACGACAGGCTCTCCGAAGCGAGCCCGAAGGCGTGCAACGTGGTCAATGCCGTTGAGCAGCGGCACGACGCCGGAGAATGCGCTGCCCTGCGGAATCGAACGCAAGGCTTGCTCGAGCTGAGGCGCCTTGACGGTCACCCACAGCAGGTCTGCGGATGGCGCGGTGGAAGCGTGCTCGACCGCTTCATCGTACGTACCAAATGTGCTTTCCAGGTGAAGGTGACCGGGATAGTTGGCGAGCGACTCCGGCCGAACCACCATAGTGACGCGCTCTCCCGAGTGGGCCAGGGATGCTCCGATGAGACCGCCGATGCCGCCGGGACCGAGGATCGCGTGATGCATTCGTTCATTATGCCCGACGCTGGCCTGAAGCCGCGATCCGTGCGCCGGTGCTACACTACGCCCCAGTATGACTGACGAAAAGCGTTCTCGGACCTGGTTGTGGATTCTTATCGGCGGCGGGGCCTTCTTCCTGTTCGTGCTGGCGGTGTTCTCCCTGGTCTACATCACGCTGCATGCGGGAGAGGAATCGGCGCTGGGCGGCTTCGGCGACAAGATTGGCGTGGTCGACCTGGAGGGCGTGATCATCAACCCAGGGCCCGTGGTGCAGCAGTTGAAGAAGTTTGGCGACGACGACTCGATCAAGGCGATTATCCTGCACGTCAATTCGCCGGGCGGGGGCGTGGCCGCTTCGGAGGAGATTTATCGCGAAGTAAAGCGAATCCGCGAGCAGAAGAAGAAGCGGATCGTCGCCTCCATTGAGAGCGTGGGAGCCAGCGGCGCGTACTACGTTTCGTCGGCCGCGAACAAGATCTATGCCGACAAGGGCAGCGTGGTGGGATCGATCGGCGTGATCGCCGAATGGGTGAATTACGGCGAATTGCTGCAGTGGGCGAAGATGAAATCAATCGTCTTGAAGACGGGGGAATTCAAGGATACGGGGAACCCCACCCGCGACTTGACTCCGGCGGAGCGCGAATACCTGCAGGGCATGATCGATAACATGTACGGGCAGTTCATCCAGGCGGTGGCCGAAGGGCGGTCGATCAAGGTCGAAGATGTAAAGGCCATTGCGAACGGGAAAGTGTGGACAGGCGAGCAGGCGCTGCCGATGAAGCTGGTCGACCAACTTGCCGACTTCCAGGGGGTAGTCGAAGATACGGCCAAGGCCGTGGGGATCAAGGGAGAGCCGACGCTGGTGCGCCCGGAAAAGGACCGCCGAAGTTTGCTGGATCTGCTTTTCGGGGACGTGTCGCAGTACATCCCGACTAAGGAACAGATCATGGATCAGCATGTGGGGTTTTACTATATGTGGAAGTAGCAGGCTTTGGGCCTCCGGCTTTGGGCTTCAGGCTTTGGGCTTTGGCTCGTTATTTTTTCTGCTTGGATTTGCGGGTGCGCGGCTTCGGTTCTTCGAAGACTGCGAATTGAATCTTCTTCTCCACTGGATCGATACGATCGACGAGGACGCGGATGGGCTGCCCCAGGCGATAGGTCCGGCGGGAGCGTTGGCCGATGATCTCGCGCGTGTTTTCGTGGTAGACGTAGCGGTCGTCGATGAGGCTCGCCAGCGGAACCAGTCCTTCAATAAACAGGTCGGTGAGTTCGACGAAGAAGCCGAACTTAGTGACGCTGATGATCAGGCCGTCGAAGTCTTCGCCGACGCGCTCCTGCATGAACTTCGATTTCTTCCATTCCATCAGTTCGCGTTCGGCGTCGTCGGCGCGGCGTTCGGTCTGGCTGGATTCCTCCGCCATATCGTGCAGTTCGTCGAGGGAAATGGGGCCACCTAGAGGTTCGAGGGCTTTCTGGTGGGCGGCATGATCGCGGCGCTTGGACCAGGGAGAGGGAATGTCGGCGTGGTGCTCGTGGCGATGATCCCCCTCGCGAGGTTGGCGGGCGGGGACGCCCGCCGCTCCGCCGGAGAGCGAGGCTTGCGCCAGCTGGCTCTCGCGCCTCGAAGCGGAGTCCGCATGACCATGGGATAGGCCTGCACCCGCCAGCCCGATTGGCACCTCTCCGTCCCACTTTTCAGGTGAGTCGCGCAGGACTTCTTTCAGGATGCGGTGCACGGTCAGGTCAGGATAGCGGCGGATGGGCGAGGTGAAGTGCGTGTAGCTGGGCGCGGCTAGCGCGAAGTGGCCTTCGTTCTCCTCTGAGTAACGGGCTTGTTTCAGTGAGCGCAGCATGAGGTAACTGAGGATGCGCTCCTCGGGCTTGCCCGCGATCTTCTCGGTAAGTTTCTGGTACATGCGCGGCGTGATGTGGACCTCCTGCGGGATTTCGATCTCGCGCACATGGCGGCCAGTACCGCGGCTGGCCCTCCGGTCGGTCTTGAGCTGCATGCGCTGGATGGGGAGCGCGCCTACGCCGAGGGAGTAGCCAAATGTGGCTGCAATGATTTCGAAGTCATAGACGCGCTTGGCGTCGGGCTTTTCGTGAATGCGATAGAGCGAGGCGATGCGCTTGTGCTCGAGATAGGTGGCAACGCATTCGTTGGCGGCCAGCATGAATTCTTCGATGAGGCGGTGGGCGAGGTTGCGTTCCGAGCGCACGATGCTCTTCATGAGGCCGAACTCGTCGAACTCGATGACCGGCTCGGGGAGGTCGAAGTCGATCGAACCGCGGCGTTCGCGCTTGCGGCGCAGGATAAGCGCGAGGTCCCGCATGCGCTGGAAATCGGGGACCAGAGCGGGATAGCGGGCCATGGTCGCGGGATCATTTTCGAGGACGGCATTCACATCGGTGTAGGTCATGCGTTCGGCAGAACGAATCACCCCCTGGTTGATTTCCCAACCTGCGACTTCTCCGCGATGATCGATTTCCATGGTGCAGGAAAGGACGAGGCGGTCGACTTTTGGGCGCAGGCTGCAGATGTCGGTGGAGAGCTCGAGCGGCAGCATCGGGACGGCGCGATCGGGGAAGTAGACGCTGGTGCCGCGCAGACGGGCTTCCTGGTCGAGCGCTGAACCCGGGGTTACGTACTGAGCGACGTCGGCGATGTGCACTTGCAGTTCGTAGTTGCCGCTGTCGAGCTGGCGGACATGGACAGCGTCATCGAAATCGCGAGCCGTTTCGCCATCAATAGTGACGATCGGAAAGGGGCGGTAGTCGCGGCGGCGATGCAGCTCGCGGGCGGGAATGATTGCTTCGATGGCCTGGGCTTCATCGAGAACCTCGGCGGGAAAGCGATGCGGCAGGTGGAATTTGCGAATCATGATCTCGACGTCGACTCCAAAATCATCTTCGTAGCCGAGGATTTCGACGACCTTGCCGCGGGGATTTTGCGTGGGGGAGGGCCAGTCGGTGATTTCGACGTCGACCACTACGTTCTCGAGATCTTCGTGCACCGGGCGCCGGGCGGCTTCTTCGCCAAGCACGCGATGTCTCCGCCCTCCCTTAGTGTCCTTTGTGTCGTTCGTGGTTGATTTTTCCGGAAACTCCAGGCCGGCCGGAATGATGATCTCCTGGCGGATCTTTTCGTCGATCGGAACCACGTAGTTGCGGCGTGAGCCGTAGTGAAATGTGCCGACGACAGTCGAGTGAGCGCGATAGACGGGACGAAGAATCCGGCCTTCGGCGCGGCCGTCGGGGCGGATGCTGGCGATCTCAACCAGCACACGATCGCCGTGCATGGCGGAACCGATGAAGGGCGGCGGGATAAAAACATCGCGCTCAAGGCGCGACTTGAGACGGTCGTCGAGGGACTTGGGGTCGGGGAGTACGAAGCCATAGCCATCGCGATGCATGCTGAGGCGGCCGATAATTATGTTCTTGCTGGGGGCGGCGCCAGGAATGGAGTAGCGATCAGAATCGGACTGGAGAAGCTGCCCGCTGGAGACCAGTTTCTGCAAATGCTCATTCAGTTGGCGGCGCTCGTCACCATGCAGACCGAGTTCGCGAACAAGTTGCTTGAAGCCGGCCGAGCGCTTGGGCTGGTGGGAGATGTGTTTCAGGATGATGGAGTCGGAGAGCATGGGAGGAGAGCTGTGAGCTACTGGCTCTTAGCTTATCGCGTTTGCCGCAACAAGGTTTTAGAGTTTCAAGTATGACGAATAGGTACCTTGCTCGAGAATCGATGTACCACAGCGACATGGGCACAGAGTTTGAAGTGCGAACCTCTAACCGCAGAGTTCGCCGAGGGTTCGCAAAGGACGCAAAGAACGGCACACGTCGTGATCACTTGGCGGCGCTTTTGATGCTGTCGCGGCAGGTTTCAGGTTCGCGGCAAGTTTCGCGTTCGCGGCAGGTTTCACCTTCGGCTGAGTAGTGGAGGGCGACTGCCCTTACACGGACTTGAGTTACCACGTGTCCCCGCCTGCGCGGGGCGGCCACCGGCCGAGGATGCGGCGGAGCATTGCGATCTGACCTACGTGATAGCTGTTGTGGACTAGCGTCTGCCACAGAATGTCGCCGAGCGCGGATGAGCGCTCGGTGTGGGATGGGTGCATAGGCTCAATAAGGCGAGCCAGGGTCGGGGCATCCGACCGCGCCATTTGTTCGACCTGTTCGAGCAGCGACTTGAATTCCGCAATGGTTTGCTTCCACTTCAGCTCCTCGACCGGCGGGCCTTGCTCAAGCGGGTTTTGTGTTGGCACGCTAGAACCCGGCGGGCGAGGACGCCCGCCACTCCAACTTTCGGCGGCGTGTTCGGGATAGGGCGGGCGCTCGCCACGGATGCGGCGGAGGTCGTAGTCCATCCAGTAGTTCAAATGGAGAACGAGGTCAAAGATGGAGTGGGGAAATCCTTCGATGCGACGTGCGGCCGCCTCCATCGGCAAGTCTACGAGACAGCCGAGAGGACTGGCGTGAGCGCCCTTGCCATCGAGCAGTTCGGTGAATGCGCGACTGGACACGGCTACCTATGCGGTGCGGGCTTCCGGCACCTTGAAGTACTGCTGCTGCAGGATGCGCCGGTGGTGCAGTTCGTGCCCGGCGATGGTGTAAGCGATGGCGCGCACACTGACTTCCTTGTTGTTGGCGACCCCGCGGCGCATCCAGGCTTCCGCCTCGAGGTTGCGGAATAAGGACAGCGTGGCGCGACGTACGGCGATAAAGTCCTCGATCAGGTCCTCCAGCAGGCAGCGCGCGAATGGGCCATTGCGCACGTAGTCGTCCTGTTCGAAGCCTTCAATGGGGGTGCGATCGCCGCGCGAGATGCGCAGGGCGCGATAGGCGAAGATGCGCTCCGTGTCGTTCACATGGCCGAGCACTTCCTTGGCGGTCCACTTGCCGGGAGCGTAGCGAAACTCACCTTCGGCTTCGGAGCGTCCGGAGAGCAGGAGCATGGTCTGGCGGCGCTGATCTTCCAGCGCATCCAGGATGTTGTCGCCCGGAACAAGCGAGATGTAGCGCTCGTAGTAGGGATCGTATTCAGCAGCTTGCGGGCGGCTGGGAAGGTTGGCTGGAGTCTTCATAAGCGGGTATTTGAACACACTTCCTCGAACTCGGGCAGAGGGCGCATAACACCGTGCTGTGGAATATCATCCGGAAGATTCCGGGTCTCAATATAAGAAATGCCCGAGAGACAGGAAGAATTACATTGAGACGGGAGACGGCAAGGAGCGGGCAAGAAGCCGAGGGCAACCGGCAATTCGATTCGTATCTCCAATGACATCAATGAAAATTCCGATTTCCACAACTGGTATGCGGAATTGCGGAGTACAATTCGATTTGGCTATCGAAATGCGGCTCTAAAGCCTTACTCCAACTCCCGAAAGGACTTTTTGGAACATGTGGAAGCCCACGAATCAGCCCCCGACCCCGAACCGGCCGAGCACGCCTGAGCCGGAGCGTCCTGTCATGTCTACGCCGACGGCGCCCGCGATGCCAGAGCCGGCCGCCGCGCCCCGTCCGGTCTCAACGACCACGGCGGATCAGGCTACGATCGGCAAGTCGTTGGTCATCAAGGGTGAGGTCACGGGTTCGGAATCGTTGTACATCGACGGCCGCGTCGAGGGATCGATCAACCTGTCCGGGAACCGGGTAACTGTAGGCCGCAACGGAGTGGTTGCCGCCAACATCAACGCGCGCGAGATCGTGGTGCTGGGCAAGGTGCGGGGTAACCTGACCGCCAGTGACCGCGTGGATATCCGCAGCGACGGCTCGCTGACCGGCGACGTAGTGGCCGCGCGCATCTCGATTGAAGACGGCGCCTTCTTCAAGGGCGGTATCGACATCCGCAAGGGCGGACAGCCGAGCCAGAAGCCGGAAGAGAAGAAAGAAACTGCCACGCCGGAGCCGGCGGTGGCCGCGAGAGCGTAGCTGGACCGAGCTCCAGGCTTGGGGCTCTGGGCTTTAGCTTTGGACCGGATCAACGGGCATTCCCGCTCGGCGGGGATGCTCGTTTTTGTTTGGGCGAACGGATGGTGAGCGTCGTTCAGGACGGGTGAGGACGCCCGTCGCTCCATCGGGAACAGTGGTGGTATGGCGGAGACGGGGCAAGCCCCGTCTCTACCCTGCTATGGATTTCTGACGGTGGCTTCCTGGATGGCTGCGCAGAGTTGATCGACGGCCCAGGTGATTTGCTCTTCTGTGATGACGGCGGGCGGGGCGAGGAGAAGATGATCGCCCTGAATGCCGTCGACGCTGCCCTGCATGGGATAGACGAGGAGGCCGCGATTCTTTGCGGCTTCTCCGACCCGCGATGAAAAGCCCTGCTCAGGGGCGAAGGGTCGCTTGGTTTTCCTGTCGGCCACGAATTCCACTCCGAGCAGTAGCCCGATTCCGCGGACATCGCCGACGGTTTCCAGGTCCAGCAAGGCGTTAAGAGCCTTACGTAGTTGGCTGGCGGGGCTCGGGCGCTGGTCGTCCGCCGCTTTAATCAAGTTGTGCGTTTGAAGATGACGTAGAACGGCACGTCCGGCGGCGAGCGAAATCGGATGTGCGTTGTAAGTGAAGCCATGAAGGAAGGCGCCGGAACCGGCGGCGATGGCGTCAGTGACTTTCTTCGAGGCAATTACGGCGCCCAAGGGAGCGTATCCACTCGAGAGGCCTTTGGCAGCGACGAGGATGTCGGGCGCGAGGTCCCAGTGCCCAACGGCGAAGTTGCGGCCGGTGCGACCCATCCCAGTCATCACTTCATCAGCAATGAGAAGCACACTGTGACGCCGGCAGATTTCGGCGACTTTCTGCAGATAGCCGGGCGGAGGCGTGACAGCGCCCAGAGTTGCGCCGCTGACGGGCTCGAAGATGAGGGCGGCGGCCTCGTCATTGGCGGCGAGGATGGCCTGCTCGAGCTCGGCCGCGTACTTCAACCCGCAGTTGCAGCAGCCGTCGGTGCAGTCGAACTTGCACCGGTAGCCGTACGGCATGCTGACGTGAGCGAATTCCTTGATCATCGGCAGATAGATTTCGCGGCGCTTGCGGTTGCCGGAGACGGAGAGCGCACCCAAGGTCGAACCGTGATAGCTCTGCTGGCGACTCAGGATCTGGTGGCGCCGGGTCTGGCCGATTTCAACCTGGTACTGGCGGGCGAGCTTGAGAGCGGTCTCGATGGATTCCGATCCGCCGGAGGTGAAGTAGATGGAACCTCCCCGGAAGTTCGGCCCGGCGAAGTCTAGAAGCTGCTCCGCGTACTCCTCGGCAACCGGTGTGGTGAACTGGCTGGTGTGGACAAATTCGAGTTGGGCAGCCTGCTCCGCCATGGCGGCAGAGATCTCGCGCACGCCGTGCCCGATGAAATTGACGGCGGCGGAGCCGGCGAAATCGAGGTAGCGGCGCCCATCGGAATCCCACACGTAAGCGCCTTCGCCACGAATGGCTGCGGGAAAGTCCTTCTGGAAGGAACGACGTAAGACGGATGAGGAGCGCACGGGGGTGGTAGTCACGCAGAAATTATAGGGGGACCGCGGGGTGGCTCGATCCTTTTCCTATGTGCAGGAGCCGGTTTCAATTCTGTGAGGTGGATTCGCCTGTTGAGAATGGCATCGGTTGAATATGAACTCGAGAGGTGGGCAACGGTCTCTACTTCATACCCGAGGCTACATACAGATCAGACAGAACGCGGAAGGCCGAGTAGGCGTAGGACTTGCCGTCGGCACTGAATTTGAGAGTGACGATGCTCTGGAGGCCGGCGGCTTCCGAAGGATCAATCTCTTTCCAAGGCGTGCGTTGTCCGGTGGCAACGTCGATGCGAGTGACGCGGCTGGGAATTTCATTGGTACTGACGAGGAGGGTGTGGTCGTCGCCCAGGAAGCACACAACCCTTTCGTCCGGGGCGAGAGACAGATTGAATTTTTGCGGCTCACCGCCCGCCACGGGGTATAGCCAACGCTGATGATTCTGATCAACCGCCATCACAAATTTGCCGTCTGGGGTAAGCAAGCCGCCGAGAGTGCCCTCGGGGGTAAGCGGACGGGGAGCGCCGCGGGCCACGTCGAGCAGATACAACCGCGGAGGATGGCCCGGCTCGCCCATGGTTATGACGATGGATTTACTGTCAGGCGTCCAACTGTCGGGGAAGGATTGCGCTTTATCGTCGAGGAGTTGGCGGGCTTCGCCGACACCCGTAGGCAGGAGCACCAGTTTGCCTGGAGATCCTACTTGCGCAACTACCGACTTGCCATCAGGCGAGAGGAGGGCATAGCCACCGTTTCCAAGGCGAACCGCGGGGGAGCCGTCGGTTTGGCGCAAGAAGACACCGTAGTCGCCGCCCACTGCAGCTCCAGTTTCAGAAAAGAGCGCGGTCTTGCCGTCGGCAGAAAGATCGGAAAGCACCGACCAATCGAACCAGGAGAGGCTGCGCTCGCGGGTGCCGCCGGGGGGAAGGGCGGTGATGCCGATATTGGCCTTATCTTCGGTCAACAGCACGAGACCTGAGCGACTGATGTCCTGAATGGTGAGCCCGCCAGGCGAGCGATAGATGAGGCGCTCCTTGCCAGAACGATTAATCGCGTAGATCGCACGCGCCGCCCCAGCCGGGACGGCAGAGAACCAGACCTCCTTGCCATCGGGAGTCCAGGCGAGGCCTTCAACACTGGAAAAGAATGAAGAACTGGCCTTTCGACGGCCGTGCGGGTCGATGATCACAACGCGGCCGTCGTCCCCACCGCTGATGTGATCAACAATCGCCAGCAAGTCGCCGCGGGGGGAGAAGCGCACATGGCTGACCCAACCCTGGGGCTCATAGATGGCGGTGCCGATGGGAAATTCCAGATGATTTTGTACGACTGAGCTGCGACGAACGATCGCCAGCGCTTGACCATCGGGAGTCCAGTCGGCCCACTGCACGTCTTCGAGAACTTCGCGGGGAGCTCCGCCAGCAAGCGGGACACGGGCGAGGGTGCCGGTCTCGATGAAGGCGGTGGCAGTCGGATGAAGGGCGATAGCCATTTCTCCGGTGGAGGAGATCGAGAGCACCTGTGCGGCAGGCAGGCCGACGGAACGGGAATCGGCGCTATCGTAGCGGGTTGTGAAGATGTCCTGCGGTTGGCCGTCCCAGGCAGCGCCAAACATGATGGTCTGTCCGTCCGGAGCGAATCGGGCCGCCCAGACTGTTCCACGACGAAACGTAAGTTGATGGAAGGAAGGGCTGGTTAGAGCGGCCCCGCGGCGGGCGAGCCAGTAAACGAGGGCCCACGATCCAACCAGGAGCAATGCGCCCAGCGCCGGCAACAGCCAGCGACGTGTAGACGATTCGGGGATTGCGCGGACGGCACTGCGGCTCGAATTCGATATGTCAGTGAGCGCTTCCAGATTAAACGCCACGTCACGCGCGGACTGAAAGCGTTCCGAAGGATTTTTTTCGAGGCAATGCCGCACAATGCGTTCGAGCGCGGGCGGGACATTGCGGTTGGTCTCGGTAAGCTCGGGCGGATCCTCCTTGAGGATGGCACTCATGGTGTCGGCGGTGGAGTCCCCGTGGAAGGCACGCTTGCCGGCGAGCATTTCGTAGAGGATGGCGCCAAAGGCGAAGATGTCGGAACGGGCGTCGGCGGGCTTGCCACGCACTTGTTCGGGCGACATGTAGCCGACCGTGCCCATCACGGTGCCCGCGTCCGTGCCCACCTGCTGGGTGGGAGCGTCGCCGGCGCTGTCGGCCGGTTCGGGGCGAATGAGCTTGGCGAGGCCGAAGTCGAGAATTTTCACTCGCCCATCGTTGGTGATGAACAGGTTTTCGGGTTTCAGGTCGCGATGGACTATGCCCTTTTCATGAGCTGCCGCCAGACCGCGGGCGAACTGCTGCGAATACTCAGTCGCTTTCCGAATAGACAACGCGCCGTTGCGCAAACGGTCCCGCAGCGTTTCGCCTTCGAGCAGCTCGGAAACGACATAGGGCGACCCTTGGCTCTCGCCGATGTCGTAGATCGCGAGAATGTTGGGGTGACTCAAAGCGGCGGCAGCGCGAGCCTCCTGGGCGAAGCGCTGTAAGCGGTCTGGATCGGCGGAAAAAGACGAGGGAAGAACTTTGATCGCGACGTCGCGATTGAGGCGGGCATCACGGGCACGATACACCTCGCCCATGCCGCCGGCGCCGATCGAGGCCTGAATGTCGTAGGGACCGAGCTTGCTGCCAGACGTCAGCATCTAGGGCGGCCATTATACGGGAAGAGGCCGATGAAATCAGACTGCGACACGGATTTGAGCGGATCTGGCTGAAAGGAGTGGAGACAAAGTTGCCGGCCGACGCTGAGGTGAACACGTTGGTACGGGAAGGCGCGGCAAACTACTGTGTCACTGATATGCTCGACGTGGGATTAATCGGTGTTCCCGGCTGATCTTCGCCTGACTATGTTCTCGCGCATCCTCCGGATACTGCGGCCCTCTCACGAGCACACGGCGTTTTCGGCGACCGTGCTGCTCATGGCCGCCATCATGCTGTCGCGCGTGATCGGCTACGTGCGCGAGGCGTACATCGCCTATGCGTTCGGCGCCGGTGGACTGACCGATGCTTACGTGGCGGCTTTCACGCTGCCGGACTGGCTCAACTACATCCTGGCGGGCGGCACGGCGTCGATCACATTCATTTCCATTTACACGCGATTTCTCGCTGAGGAACGGGAGGCTGAAGCGCAAAAGACCTTCTCCGTGATCGTGACGGTGATGACGGCCGTTTTTCTGGTAGGAATCGCGATCGCAGAAATCGTAACCCCACAGTTTGTGCATTGGATGTTCCCGGGGTTCACGGGAGCGAAGGTCGAACTTACCATCTCGCTGACCCGGATCCTGCTGCCGGCCCAGCTGTTCTTTTATGTGGGCGGGGTGGTCTCAGCGGTGCTGTTGTCGCGACGATTGTTTCTGCTGCCCGCGCTGGGGCCGCTCGTCTATAACGCCTGCATCATTTTTGGCGGGGTTCTGCTCGGACGACGGATCGGAATCGCATCACTGGCGTGGGGAGCGGTGCTGGGCTGTGTACTGGGGCCATTCCTGATCAATGCGATCGGCGCAGCGCGCGTGGGCACCGGCTACCGGATTTCGTTCGCCATACGCAATCCTGCATTTCGGGAGTGGGTGCGGCTTTCCATCCCGCTGATGCTGGGCGTGTCGCTGGTGACGGCGGACGACTGGATTTTGCGCTACTTCGCTTCTGGGGACGTAGGCGCCATCTCGCGGTTAAATTTTGCGAAGCGGTTGTTCGCGGTCCCGATGGCAGTGCTGGGACAGGCCACGGGGCAAGCGTCCCTTCCCTTCTTCGCGAAGCTGTTCAGTGAGAAGCGACTGAAGGAATTCGGCGAAACGGTCAATGCGGCCGTATATCGGATTTCCGCGCTGTCATTTCTCAGCGCGGCGTGGATGATTGCGGCTGCTTTGCCGCTGATTGATCTGGTGTACCGCCGTGGGCGATTTTCATTTGGCGATGCGCAGGAGACGGCGGTCTATTTCCTGTGGTTCTCGATGTCGCTGGCCTTCTGGGCAGCCCAAGGACTGTATGCACGGGGCTTCTATGCGGCCGGTGACACATTGACGCCGATGGTGGCATGCACGATCGTCACGGTCCTCTCGTTGTGGGTGTATCGCGGGCTGTTCCACGCCTTGTCGGTGACCGGGCTGGCGATCGCGTCAGACCTTGGGATTGTGGCGAACACCGTGGTGGCGGCAGTGCTGCTGAACCGGAAGAAGTTGGTGGCGCTGAGTGCGTTTCCGTGGAAGGAATTGTCCAAGGCGGTTTTGGTGGCAGCCGTGGCAGGTGTTTTCAGTTTTGAAGTGGCGCGGCTGATCCCACTGCGTGGCAGCAGGCTGGCGGATCTGGAATCACTCAGCCTGGTGACCGTCACCTGGGCGGGTGGGGTCGCAGCGGGGTTGTGGTTGCTCGGATCGGATTTGCCACGCGCGCTGCGGCGTAGAAAGGCCCAGCCGAGCGCTGGGGTGGTTTCGAAGCCGGTTGAGGATGTGGCTGGAGCGGGGATGGAGCCTTAAGCTGGGCCGCCTGGTGGCGGCGTAGGCTGCGGAATGACGCCTTAGGCTGGGCGGCCGAGACGCCCGCCGCTCCATTTTCATTGCGTTGTTCCTGGGTGGTGTTTGAGGAGTAGGCGGGCGCAGAGTTATTTTTTGAGGGTGCGGAAGCACGAGCAGAAGGGCATTGGGGTCCGGGAGCTCTGACGGGGCAAGCCCCGTCTCTACGGAGATTTAGTCCGCGGGGCTGTGCTGGTGGCCGCGGTCGACGGCCCAGATTTCAGCCTGCGTTTTTTCCAGCGGATAGACGTGCACCATCCAATTGAAGATGACCGGGTAGAAGTTGCCTCCCGCGGCATCGCACTCTTCTTTGGTCGTGATTGATCCTCGAAGGCCGAACTTGGCGCTGGGCCCGAAGGCCTCCTGCTTCCGGCCAGCGGGAGGACGGCAGAAGTTTACATGTTCGTGCCACTCCGCAATGCTCAGCGGAATACGCTGGTCGAGATCGCTTTCCGCGAAGCGCTTGGGCGCGGTGTACATCACACCGATCAGTTTGTAGTCGCTGCCATGCTTCTCATAGAGAAGCGACGTGGGGTGCTGCGGATTGAATTGGTACGTCGCCTCAAAGGCATACTTGTAATTGGTGAAGTGGTACATCTTCTGCGGGAGCTCGGGGTGGAAGATCTGGAAGCCATCGGCAAGGGCGGTGCGATAGTCCTTGTACTGCTCCATCACGGAGCGCGCGGTCTCAACCACCTGCTGGGCCCGCTCCGTGTCACCGGGCTTGGGGTCGCGCAGGGCGGTCATCTTCATGTGGGGGCCCATGTCCATATGGCGGCCCTCCATGGAGTGCATGGCATGGGCGGCGCTGTCGGAATCCATGCCCGGCATGCTACTCATGTCGTGGCCTGACATATCGTGATCCGACGTTTGCGAACCGGGTAGGGGCGACGTGGGTTGCTGCGCGCTTGCGCAGACCGCCGATAGTAGCGCGATCGCGAACACATAGAGGCACGGTTTCGACATAACTTTCCTCACCTGCATTTGCTAACCCTGCCGCACAGGGATTGTTTCGTCAAACAGAACCCCGCATGAAGATTACGCTGGTAATGGTCACGGAAGCAGGACGAAGACTACGAGGAGGCGGCGCGCTGCCGTGTGTCGGGAACGCCAAGCGATGTAAGGACCTGATCAACAGCCTCGGTCCCGGAGCGCACGCAGTCAGGAACTCCGATGCCGGTGTAGCCATTTCCAGCCAGGGCCAGGCGGGGAAGTTTTTGGCGGAGGGCTTGGATGGTCTGAAGGCGGTCGAGGTGTCCGACGCCATACTGGGCCATGGCACCCTTCCATTTGTAAACCCGGGTAAAGAGCGGCTGGGCGGCGAGACGAATGATTTGCTGGAGCTCGGCGCGGACGACGGCGAGGATCTGGTCCTCGGAGAGGGCCAGGATCTGTTCATCGCGCGCTCCACCGAGGAAGCAGCGAATGAGGGCGCGATCCTCGGGCGCGCGGTGGGGGAACTTGTTGTGCACGAAAGTAGCGGCGAGCATGCGCTTGCCTTCGCTGCGGGGCACCAGAAAGCCGAAGCCAGGAGGCAGCGACTCGCGTACTGCCTTGTCGTAGCCAAGGGTCACGGTGACCGAGGAGCTGTAGTTGATCCCGCCAAGCTCATGGCTGAGTTCGGGGCAACACATTTGGAGTAGCGTGGCAGCGTTGCGAGTCGGAAGGGCGAGGATGACTGCATCGAACTGATCGGACTGAAGGCCCGCGGAGACGGTCCAACCGCCATCCTGAGGCAGCAGCGCTTGCACTGCGGTGCGGGCATAGAGGGACTGCGGATTCAGCCAGGTGAGCAGCGCGTCGATCATCTGCTGCATGCCCTCTTGCAAAGAAGTGAAGAGCGGCCTGGCGGATCCCTTCGGCGGAATCTTCTTCCTGGCAGCCAGCATGGCGCGGCCGAGGCTGCCGTACTTAGCTTCCATCTCGGCAAAACGCGGCAGGACTGCGCGTACGCTAAGCTGCGAGGCTTCGCCGCCATAGACGCCCGAGAGTAAGGGATCGGCGAGGCGGTCGACCATCTCCGGGCCGTAATGGCGTTCGACCATGGCGGCCACCGATTCGTCCCCGTTGGCCTTGTGCGGCGGATGAAACCACTCCTGCGCCATGCGAATCTTGGTGGCGGGAGAGAACAGCGGCGACGCCACGGTCGGCATGATCTTGGTGGGCACCATGAACATGAGGCCGTCGGGCATTTCGACCAGCTGGCCGCGCACCAGGATGTAGGTCTTGCGTTGGGAATCTTGCGAGCCGATGAGCTGGTCGCCGAGGCCGAGTTGACGGCAGAGATCGCTGGCCCAGGGCTTCTCGGTGAGGAATGAGTCGGGCCCGGCTTCAATGAGGCAACCATCGGCGCGATCGGTCGCCATCACTCCACCGAAGCGGGAACTGGCTTCATAGACGGCATACTCTGCTTGGAGACCGGCGCGGCGTTTCTGCTCGAGCGCGTAGGCGGCCGCCAACCCGGAGATGCCGCCGCCGACGATGGCAATGCGTTTCATCGCGAGCCCCCACCTTGGGCCAGACGCGAGCGCGCCACGTCGGCCAAAGCAGCGATCAACCTGGGGGATTCGTTGAGCGACTCGGCGCGCCACAAGCGCATATCGCGCTGCTCGGCAAACTGACGGAAGCCGATGTCGATATCGTAAAGGATTTCAACGTGGTCGCAGAGGAAGCCGATGGGCTGGAGGAACACTGTGCGATGACCATTTTCCCGCAGTAAGAGCAAGGTCGCTTCGACGGTGGGCCCGAGCCAGGCACCGCCGGACATCCCCTGGCTCTGGAACGCGAACCGCCAGTCGTCCGGCACAAGGCCCGCGCGTTGCGCTACGAGCGCTGCGGTTTCCCGGGCTTGGCGCTCGTAAGGATCGCCTTCGGTGATGGTGCGTTCGGGAACGCTGTGAGCCGTGAACACGACGGGGACGGGTGTTCCCGCTTCGCGGCAAGCTGCCTTCCAGCCTGGTGCGAGTTTCTCGGCAAACGCCTCGATGAGTCCGGGATGGTCGTGCCACGATTCAACAAAGTCGATGGCGAATGGCAGCGCGGATGGACCTTCGACCGCTTTACGATACAGGCCGACGCTGGTGCGCGAGTTCTGCGGGGCAAGACAGATGACGGTTGCCTGCCGGATGCCATCGGCAGCCATCTGCTTCACCACGTCAGGGATGAAGGGTTTCCAGTTGCGCATGCCCACATAGACGGGCAGGCCGAGTTCGCGCGCAAGTAATTCGCCTTGCCGGGCCGTGATTTCATTCATCGGAGAGCGGCCGATGAGCGAGTAGCGGTGACGAACTTCGTTGACGACTTCCTGGGGAACCGGACGGCCGCCTGTGACATAACGCAGGAACTCGGGAATGTCGTCGAGCGAGTCCGCGGTGCCGTGAGCAACCAGCAGAACTCCGGTCGAAATGGTCGCGGCGTTCACGTCAACTGATCTCGATTTCTCGGTGAGAGTGTTCCTGGACAAAGCGGCAAAGCTGTTTGACGTTCTCCACCGGGGTTTCCGGCAGAATACCGTGGCCCAGGTTGAAAATGTGCCCGGGCCGCCCCCCTGCACGCTTGAGAATATCTTCAGCGCGGGGCTGCAATTCTTTCCAATCGGCAAACAGTAGCACGGGATCCAGATTGCCCTGCACCGCTCCTCGATTCTTCAGCAAGCGCCATCCCTCGTCGAGAGGGATACGCCAGTCCAGGCCGATCACTTCGGCCCCGGTTTTCTGCATGGACGAAAGCAGGGTAGCGCTGTCGGTGCCAAAGTAAATAATGGGGGCACCGGTCTTGTGTAAGCGGCGCACCAGGTCGGCGGCGTGGGGCAGAACGTAGCGGCGATAGTCATCGACGCTGAGGCAGCCGACCCAGCTGTCGAAAATCTGGATGGCGTCCGCTCCCGCTCGCACTTGCTCGGCTGAGTACTCGCTGGTAACCGCGACCAGCTTGCCCATGAGTTCGTCCCAGGCGGCAGAGTCGGAATACATCATTTTCTTGGTGTGAATGTAATTGCGCGAGCCCCCGCCCTCAATCATGTAACTGGCCAAGGTGAAAGGGGCGCCGCAAAAGCCGATCATGGGAAGGCGGTTGCCGAAGTGCTTACAGACCAGGCGAATCGCCTCCGAGACATACCCGAGTTCAGCGGCACGATCGGTGCGCAGGCGGGCAATGTCGGCAGGCCCACGAACCGGCTTTTCGATGCGGGGTCCCTCGCCCGCCGCGAAGTGGAAGGGCAGCCCCATGACTTCGAGAGGAAGGAGCAAGTCGGCAAAGATAATGGCGGCATCGACACCGAGGACTTCGGCGGCGGTAATGGTGACCTCGGCCGCAAGTTCGGGTTTCTTGCAGATCTCAATCAGGGAATGCTGCTTGCGAACCGCGCGATATTCGGGCATGTAGCGGCCGGCCTGACGCATAAACCAGACCGGCGTACGTTCGACCGGCTCGGCCTGGCAAGCACGCACGAAGAGCGATTGAGGGGCGGCCATAAACCATCTAATTTAGCACTCCGCATCACGGTCGAATGTGAGCGGTGTCACAACGGGCCCTTCCCGGGAACCGCGGCGTGGGGATTTGCACGGGCGTTCCGCACTGAAGCCAGCCGAGTTTTTGGCCGATGTAATGAGCGGAGCCTCGCATGGCCGAACCTCCGTCGCCCGACGTGTTTCATCGCATAGTCAACCAGCTCGAGGTGGGCGTGTACCTGGTGGACTGCCTCCGCAAGATTACGTACTGGAACAAGGGAGCGGAAAGAATGACCGGCTACCTGCGGCAGGAGGTGGTGGGCCGTTTTTGCCGGGACAACATCCTGGTGCATTGCGATCAGGACGGACGGGAGGTCTGCGGGGAGGAATGCCCGTTGCAGAGCGCCATGGGAGACGGAAGCGCGCGCGAGGCGCAAATCTATCTGCGACACCATGACGGACATCGGGTGCCGGTTCATGTGCAGGCACTCCCGCTACGGGATAGGTCCGGCGCGGTCACGGGCGCAGCCGAAGTTTTCGTGGAGCGGGTCGAGTTGGCGTTCCCCACCCCGGACATCGTATGGGCAGCCTGCGGATGCCTGGACGAAGAAACCGGCATCGCCACCCGCGCGCTGACGGAATCGCACCTGAATGAGTGCATTGAGCGTTTCGAGAATCACGGGATTCAGTTTGTTGTGTTCGTGATTCGGATAAGCGGATTGAAAGGATTTCGGGCGCAGCACGGGAAAGAGGCGGCGGCTGAAATGTTGCGGTCGGTCGCGCGCACCCTGCAGCACGCGTTGCCGCCCTGGGGTTTTCTGGGACGGTGGGATGTAGATCACTTCCTGATCGCGATGCCCTATACGGGAGGAGCACCACTGGCAAAAACCGGGGAACGGCTGCGGGTTCTGGTCAGCTGCACCACGGTGCCGTGGTGGGGAGACGATCTTTCCGTCGGCGCGTCCCTGCGAATGACGAAAGAGCGGCCCGGCGACACGCTGGAGGCGCTGACCGAACGGATCAATGCCTCTTTTGTCGAACCCAACCAGGCAGACGCGGAACCATCGGAAGGCAGGGACGCCTGAGGCATTATGTTTGCAATTATCGGAATCCTGGTCGTTTTCGGTGCGATCGTCGGCGGGTACCTGATGGAGCATGGCAACATCCGGGTATTGCTCCAGCCCGCCGAACTGCTCATCATAGGGGGCGCTGGCATCGGCACCGTACTGGTGGCAAACCCGTTGCACATTCTCAAGAAAATTGCAGGCGGCATTCCCGGTGTCTTCACCGGCTCGAAATTCACCAAGCAGCGGTATTTGGAATCGCTGAAGATGATGTACGACCTGCTGAATAAGGCGCGCAAGGAAGGATTGGTCGCCCTGGAATCCGATGTGGAGGACCCGGCCAAGAGCCCGATTCTTTCCAAGTCTCCAGGGTTCGCCAAAGATCACCATGTGCGCGACTTCGTGTGCGATACGTTGCGCATGGCGGTGACGGGCGGGATTGAGCCGTTCGACATGGACCAGATGATGGAAACCGACATGGAGGTGCACCATCACAGCACGAGCCAACCGGTGGCGGCCCTGAGTACGATGGCCGATTCTCTGCCCGGGCTGGGTATTGTCGCCGCTGTGCTGGGGGTGGTGATCACCATGGGCGCGTTGGGAGGGCCGCCGGAAGAAATCGGGAAAAAAGTAGCAGCGGCGCTGGTAGGGACGTTTCTGGGGATTCTGTTGTGCTATGGCTTCGTCGGGCCGATCGCCGCGAACCTGGCCAAGCTCGCCGATGAAGAACACGCCTTCTACCAGGTGATGCGGGTTTTGATCCTGGCATTTCTAAAGGGAATTTCCCCAATCATGGCCGTGGAGATTGGGCGTCGGGCTATCCCTGGACATGTGCGTCCAACTTTCCAGGAACTGGAGAAAACCTGCCGCGGTGGAGGCGGCGGCAGTTAGCAGGAGCATGCCATCGTGTCAGACGCGCCCATCATCATCAAGAAGAAGTCAGGCGACCATGGCGGTCATCATGGCGGCGCCTGGAAGGTAGCCTATGCGGATTTCGTGACTGCGATGATGGCGTTGTTTATTGTGCTTTGGCTGCTCAACAGCAGCAAGCAGGTCCAGGAAGCGGTAGGCGGATACTTCAAGGACCCAACCGGAACGTCGAAGAAGGTGGGCTCAAACCTGATGGGGTCGGGGGAGTCGTTCCAACTTTCCAAAGAAGACATGCCGAAGCTCAAAGAAGAGTTGCAGATGGCGATTCGCCAGGTCACGAACTTCGAAAAGCTAAAAAAACAAATTGATATGACGGTGACGGCCGAGGGGCTGCGGATTGAACTTCTGGAGAGCGAGTCGGGAACGTTCTTTGAGCGGGGCGACGCTGTCCCCAGCGCCAATGGGAGGGAACTCCTGCTCGCACTCGCACATGAGCTTGACAAGCTTCCCAACAAGATATCGATCGAAGGCCACACCGATTCCAAGCCATATGCGGGAAAGGGCAGTTATACCAACTGGGAGTTATCCGCTGATCGCGCGAATGCTGCGCGGCGACTGATGCAGGCCAATGGGGTGCGACCTGATCAGGTTTCACAAGTGCGGGGGTACGCGGATCAGCGACTGCGGAAGCCGGAGGCTCCCGAGGATGCGTCCAATCGCCGGATTTCTGTCATCGTGCAATACCTTCCCAAGGAGGATGCCGGGGATGCGCAGGATTCGCAGCCTCCGGATAAGGGGAGCAAAGGGGAGTAAAAACTCTGAATTTTTGAGGGACCCACGCGGGAAGATCACCCGGGCAACGGGGTGCTGGCAGCGTTCGCTGTTTCCTCTGGAGCAGTTCGGGGACGGAAGGAGCTACGGTGCTGGTGATCTTGCACGGCGCGGATCACAATCCATTGCACGTCGGTCCGCTGGCAGGGGCTGGCGATCACGTCAAAGGCCCCTAATTCGTGGGCCTGTCGATAACATTCATCGAGATCCGAACCCGCCATCACCACCACGCGGGTGCGGTCCAGCCGGCCGCCGAGCAGCTTCAGAATGTCTTCATAGGAGCCGTCAGGTAGTCGATCTTCGCAGAGAATTACGGGGTGGCGACCCCCGCGAAGGGCGCTGCGAGCCTCCTGCACAGTCCCACAAGACTGCACTTCGAGGGACCAACTCGCCATGGCAGCCTGAACCGCCTGGCGATTCGCTTCAGAACAGATTGTGAGCACGCGCCATCGCATGGTCATAATTCACTGGAGGCAGCGGCCGGATAATCTCCCCAAGCAGGAGGGAGACTCCAAGTCGCACCCGGCATTTCGTGGGCGCAAAGAAAACACAGAACCGGATTACCCGGTCCAACATTCCCGACCTGCCTCTCACGCTAAATCGCGACAGTGGGAAAGCCAATCGAGTGAATTCCGTAGATCCCCCCTATACGTTCGGGAGGCAAGCCACCCTTACACGACCTGGACAATCCGGTTGCGAACGGCGTAGCGCACCAGGTCCGCGACGGAATGCAAGTTCAGTTTCCGCATAACGTTGGTGCGGTGGGTTTCGGCCGTCTTAACGCTCAGATTCAGTACCACCGCGACTTCCTTGCTGGTCTTTCCCTCGGCAAGCAGCTGGACAACCTCGCGCTCGCGGGGAGTCAGGCGCCCCTTGAGTGGCCGATCAAGATTTGGGCCCCGGTGCAGATAGCCATTGAGCACCATCTCGGCGACGCTGGAAGTGAAAAACGTCGTGCGGCGCTGCAGGGCTTCGACGGCGGCGATCAGATCCCGGGCCGCATCGGATTTGAGCAGGAACCCACGGGCGCCGACCTCCAAAACCTCGCGGATAATCTGCTCGGACTCATGCATCGTGAGAATCAGCACCCGCACACTTGGAAGTTCAGTGAGTACCTGGCGGGAAGCGTCGAGGCCGTTCAGGTTAGGCATGCCCACGTCAATCAGCAAAAGATCGGGACGAAGCTCTTTCACCTGCTCGACTGCTTCGCGGCCATCTTTTGCCTCACCGCAGACTTCCCATCCCGGATGCGATTCCAACAGGGCCCGCAGCCCACGACGGACTATTTCATGATCATCAGCGATAAAAATTCGGAATGGCACGGTCATCAGGAACCTCCCAGGGGTAGACTTGCGCTCACCGTAGTGCCGCGCGTGCTGGAGTAGATATAAAGTTGACCGCCAAGCTGACGCACCCGCTCTCGCATACCCGATATGCCAACCCCGAGAACCCGGGCGGAATCACGGCAAGCGCGCAAACTGGCGGCAGGCATGCCGCGTCCCTGGTCAGCGAGTTCGAGGGTGACACGATCCGGCTGGAGCTCAAGCCGCACCGAAGCCTTCGCGCTTCCTGAGTGGCGGTGAATGTTGGTCAACCCTTCTTGCAGGACCCGGAATAAGGTGGTCTCGTGCGTCTGTGGGAGGCGCGTCTCAGTGTTGGGCAGATCGAGCGAGACGTCGATGCCGCTGCGCCTCGCGAAGCCATCGACGTACCAGCGCACCGCTGAAGCAAGACCGCGCTCATCAAGCAGGGGCGGATGGAGCAGATAGGAAATGGTGCGCGTGTCGGCTGCACATTGAGTAGCCAGTTCGCTGCACTCGGTGAGCGCTTGGCGAGAGCGCGGGGAAATGGACGCGAGATCGAGTTCGCGAGTGACCAGTTCGAGATTCAGCTTCACCGCCGTGAGGGCCTGGCCAACACTGTCGTGCAGCTCCCGCGCGATACGCCGGCGTTCCTCGTCCTGCAGTTCCATCAGACGGCTGCTCAGGTGGCGGAGCGACTCTTCGACCCGGCGCAATTCGGTGATATCCACAATCACCGCGCCCAGTTGCTCGATCTTGCCTGCCTGGTTACGAATCGGGAAGAAATTGGCGCTCCAATATCCGGTAACGTCATCCTGATTCGGAACCGTGCCCGACATTTCGTGGTTCATCAGGGGCTCTCCGGTCTCGAGCACATGGAGCAAGCGGGGCTCCATCTGATCAGCGAGTCCTGGAAGCACGTCCCGCACCGTCTTGCCGAGGTGTTCGGCCGGCGAGAGGCCATCCATTTCGGCCAAGGCATCGCTGATTCGCTGATACTGGAGATTGCGGTCCAAAATTGCAAGACCTGCAGACGAAGCGCGAAAAAACGAGTCCAGGGTCTGCTCGCGCTGGCGCAGCAGGTCCTCGGCCTGCTTCTGCTCGGTGACGTCCCTGGTCACTCGCGCGAAGCCCAACAGCCTCCCTCGTTCGTCCCGCAATGCCGTTACAACAACGTTTGCCCAGAAACGGCTACCGTCCTTGCGAACCTGCCAGCCGTGGTCTTCGAAGCGACCGTGTCGCACGGCTTGATGAAGCTGGTATTCCGGCTTTCCGCTGGCAACGTCCTCGGGTAAGTAGAAGCAGGCGAAATTGCGCCCAAGAATGTCAGGCGCGGAGTAGCCCTTGATGCGCTGCGCACCGCGATTCCAAGTAGTGACTCGCCCGTGGGGATCGAGGCGAAAGATCGCATAATCTTGCACAGCATCTACCAGCGCCTGCAGATTCGCTTCGCTGTCTTTCAGTCTTCGCGTCGCGTCTGGTTCCAGAAAAGCAAGTTCACCCATTTCGGACACCACCTTGCGATCAGCCTTGCGGAACTGGAATGGTTGTTAAGTATTTCCGATTTGCACGGCACTGCAAATCAGCTCTGCACCTTAACGATTTTGTAAACCCCCCGAAACCCAAAGCGGAAACCGGGAAAGGTCTCATCGGGACCTGGGAAACTCTGATTAGAATCCGGATGAGGACCAGATCATGTTTGCACTGCATCACGCATGCCAAACTCGTAAGCGGTTGACTTGCGGAGAGTCAAGTCTTATCTGGAGTCCTGCAGGAATGTAAAAAATTCCGGAATGGCTCCGCAGGATACGGTTGATTCCTAATTTTGGGTCGCAAATCGATACGTTTCCTCGCGCCCCACGCCGCCCCACAACGCCTGCCATCGAAAGAACACCCTAACTTTATAAGATGCTTCCCGGAGGCGATGCGTTGATCTTTTGCCGGTGCAATTTACGGAATCTTGGAGGTGTACGTACTGCGAATACCCGATGCCCCCGTGAAACCGCGACGGCTAGTTTGGTGGAGTTGCGCCGAACGAAACTGAGGAGACGGCCTGTCATGATCGATGCAATGGTAGAGAGGCAGCTGGTCCAACGCGCGCAGGGCGGGGACGGCGATGCCTTCGCCTCTTTGTACGAAACGCACTGGCAAAAAGTGTACGCCATCTGTTTCCGAATCACGCGGGAACGAGCGGAGGCGGAAGACTGCGCGCAGGAGGCGTTTCTGCAGTCGTTTTTGCGCCTCTCCACCTTTCGTGGCGAATCAGCACTCTCGACCTGGCTGTACCGCCTGACGGTCAACGTCGTCCTGATGCGATTGCGGGGCAAACACGCGAAGCTGGTCCCGCTGGAACCCAATGCCGCCCACGAACCGAGCGGCGACACATCGCTACTCAACCTGTTTCCGGTGGACGACCTGGGACTGCTGGGAGCGGTCGATCGAATCGCCCTGAACCGGGCCTTGCGGAAACTGCCGCGTGGATATCGCAAGATTTTTCTGATGCACGATGTGGAAGGCATGGCGCACAGCGAGATCGCACGCCGACTGGGATGTTCGATTGGGAATTCGAAGTCCCAGCTGCACCAGGCGCGGCTACGACTGCGCCGCCTGCTGCGGCGCGCCACCCATCATCGGGATGCCAGGGAACGGGAGAGCAGGGCGTTCCCACTGCGATACCGCGTGGATGCGGCTCCAGACCTGGCGCGACCCAGCAGCCTGCTCCACGATCAAGGGCACGCGCCGATGCAACTGGTTGCTTGATTTGAATTGGGTCGAGTGAATTGAGGCCCGGTCGACGCCGAGGAGATGAAGGAGCCTTGCTATGTTATGGACGATCGCGGTACTGCTGCTGATTTTGTGGGCATTGGGAATGGTTAGTTCGTACACGCTGGGCGGGTTTATTCATCTGCTTCTGTTGCTCGCGATCATTGTGGTTCTAATTCGAGTAATCCAAGGGCGCAGCCCCGCGCTTTAGGGTTTATTCGGGACCTTGCTGGAAGGGTGACCGGCACTGAGGCGAAGCGTCAGACCGCTCCCGGGTGCAGTGTTGTACCCGATTTCGATATCACGACAATCCCGAAGAATCCAGTCGGCTCCCGCGTCTTGCAGTTCGACGCGGGGCATGGTTGTGGAGAGGCCGAGCACGCGCGCTCCCGCTGCTTTGCCGGCACGAATTCCAGCAGGAGCGTCCTCGACGACGATGCACTCGGGAGCAGGAAAGCCTAACATTGCCGCGGCTTTCCGGTATGGCTCTGGATCGGGTTTTCCTCGCAGCACATCGGTGGAGGTGATCAGCAGCGCGGGAGATGGCAAGCCGGCAGCGCGAATGCGCACCTCGGCGAGCGGCCGAGTGCAAGAGGTCACGATGGTCCAACGATCGTGGGGGAGTGCGGAGAGGAGCGCCTGCGCGCCCGGCAGCGGCACCACTCCCTCCAGATCCTCAATTTCTCGCCGTTCCACCTCGCTGTTTTCAAGCTCATGATCTGCATCCGGAAGAAGCTCGCAGACCGTGGTCAGGCTCGGCCGCCCATGCGCACGCCGAACCACGTCCTGCGGGTCGAATCCGCGCTCTAGCGCCCAACGGGTCCAGACCCGCGCCACCGCGGGCGTGGAGTCAATGAGCACTCCATCCAGGTCAAACAAGAGCGCACTACAGGCCAGGTTCACGGTGACGATGGCCATCCCTTCCCTTACGAAGTGATCAGACTACCAAATGCGGTGGTCCCTGGCGCAGCTGAAGCACACTACCGTTCTACTGACCTGCAGGAGAAGGTTTGAAGTCTATCCAGAAAACGCAGGGGGGAGTTTTGCCGTGCGGGAAGAAAGGGCCGGCGAAGGCCAATCCGCTAGAGCAACATTCGGCTGCAGCGATGATCTGCTGGGGACCGTCGCTTGAAGGGACTAGATCAACTGAGGGGGCGCCACCGCGCCTTTTGGCTCAGGACCGAAGTGAGGTAAGTATTCCCGCTCAATCGGCGAACCTCACGCCACCGCTCGACGATCATCAGGCGGTCGGTCGCGCCCACTTTCCGCAGCATGCGGTGCACGTGGTTCTTGACGGTCTGTTCCGAGAGATTGAGGCGGGAGGCAATCTCCTTGTTGGTCAGGCCTTCACTGATCATGTGGATCAGTTGCTGTTCCCGCCGGCTCAGTCCGAGTTCGCGCTTGACTTGCGCGGTTGGGCAGACGGCTTGCGATTGCGCCACCGAATCGAACAGTACGGACAGTAGGCTTGGCGGGCAGACGGCCTCGTGGTTGATGACGGCCCGGACGGCGGCCGCTACCTCGAGCGCCGAAGCGTCCTTCAGAACGTAGCCGAAGGCCCCTTGTCGAATGGCATGGAGGAACAGTTCCCTGTCCGCATCCATGGCAATCATCACAACTTTCATGTCAGGAAGCGTCCTGCGGAGCTCTGAAACGACCTGTCCATCGCCGGCCGCAATGGCGGTGGCGTCGGCCAACAGGATGTCGGGGCGGAGTTCGGCGATACGCAGGCTCACATCCGGTCCGAGCGCGCTGGCGCCGACGACCCGAATGTCACCTTTCTTGTTCAGAATGCGGGTCAGGGCTTCCCGAAATAAACGATTCTCTGCCAGCAAATAGACTTGCGATTTGACTTCTGACATCGCGACTCTCTCACGTCCTCTGCAAAGAAAAGCGCCGAAAAGGCAAAGCGAAGAGCCCCGAAAACAGCGACTCCTCCCCTCATCGATCTTCGTAAGGAAGCTGCCGTACAACGTTTGTGCGACGGGAGTAGCGCAGTGATACTAGCATGGAAACACGTGGTTCCTGTCAAGAAATTGTCACTTCAGGAAATACCTGAGAACCTGTTCGGGAAAGTCTCCTCAAGGGAGTTAGGACCCCGCAAAATCAATTATGTACGGGGATTGTGTCCACCAATTCGCAACCTCTAAATCGCACGAGATACTCAAAAATACCCACGCTTTTTCAGGTGTTAGAAATCTGAAAAAATGGATGGCGGAGCACAGCGAACCCGTTGTGGTTTGAGAGCAAAAGGATAGCAGGCGATCGGGAAGGAAGAGATCTGCTTTGTAGGCCGCAAAGGATGTGGCACTGCTCCGGGCAAAAGCCTTTAGCGGTGACCGAGAATCAGTCATGGCGAGAAGCTGACTGAAGTGAGCGTGGGAAGATCGCGAAAGGAAGGGAACCAGAAATGTGAGGGCAACCGGGAAAACTAGAAGTTTCGCAGCGGTTGTGCATTCAGGCGTTGGTGCATCCCACAGAGGCTAGGTTGGGTAGGATTTTTACGATCAACCCATGACCTGAGCAATTTGTGGCGTTGCAGGAAAGCGAAGGGTGGAAGCTGCTTACAACCAAGCCAGATGCTTACCATCCCATCAGCCTATGGTTGGCGCCGCACTGCGCTGCTTGAGATAGCGCTGCAGTCCATACTGCCAAGGCTGAAATTTGTTTAGCCCGATGCGCTTCAAACCAGCGTTTTCCAGAACGGAGTAGGCGGGCCGCGGCACTTTTGCCGGAAACTCATCAGGAGAGGCGATGCTGAGCTTCGCCTGTATGCCCGCCATCGCTAAGATTTCACGGGCGAATTCGTACCAGGAGCAATTGCCTTCCGCCGTCGCGTGATATAGCCCGTACCTGTCAGACTGACTCAACGCAACAATCTGGGAAGCCAACTCTTCCGTCGACGTTGGACTGACTTTTTCCGAGTCCACGACCCGCATCTGTCCTTTTTCGCGAGCCAGCTTCAGCATGAGTTCTACAAAGTTCAGGCCACCTTTTGCGCGGCATGGGGAGGTACCGTACAGCGCAGAGGTCCTCAGCACGAAGTGCTTAGGATTGACGCTACGGACAAAGTGCTCGCCAGCAAGCTTGCTGTTGCCATAGACATTCAAGGGCAAAGCCTCGTCGCTCTCCACGTAGGGACTCGCTTTTTTGCCGTCGAAGACGTAATCCGTACTCACGTGGACAAGCGCCATCCCAAGATCGCGCGTGACCGTGGCGAGAGTGCGAACGCCGACGGCATTCACCAGAAAAGCTCGCGGGGCGTCCTGTTCGCATTTTTCTACGTGGTGCATCGCCGCCGTATTGACGACAAGATTAGCGTCTGCCTGCTTGAGAGCATCTTCCACATTCCGCTGGTCCGACAACTCAATGTCGCCATGCGTCAGGGCACTGACCTCATGGCCGACGGCGTGAAAGGACCGTGCGACATCATGCCCAAGCTGCCCGTTCGCGCCAATGACCGCCACCTTCACGACGCCACCACCATTGCGTAAGTCTCTATACCGGGGTCAAGCTTCTTGAACGTCTGTATGTTCGAGTAAGAGGGGTTATCCCAATCCGAGAACGAAGCTTGGTTGTCGATCAGATCATTGACGATAGACTTTATGCTGGCGGTCGGATGAAAGCTCAGTACGTTCGCTGCTTTCTGCGTATCTACCTTGTAATTTCTGAAATCCTCGACATGCTTAATATCCAGGATGACGCGCTTCTCGGTACGCGCCTCGATAGCAGACTTCACGAGGTCGCCGACCTCACCGACGGTGTAGTTGCCTGACGCGATATTAAAGACTCCCGAGAGGCTGTAGTTCGCCTCAATCGCGCGAATGTAGGCAGTGGCCGCGTCTTGGATGGACAAGATGGGACGCCAAATCGACGGATTGTTGACCGTAATAATCCCATCCCGCATCGCAGTTTTGAACATGGTGTTGGCAATGAGGTCCAAACGCATTCGGGGGCTATAGCCGGAAATGGTCCCCTTGCGAAGCGAAATCACGGAGAAATCCGCCGTTCCCAGCTGCAAAACAGCCTGCTCTCCCTGGAGTTTCGAGATGCCATACGGATGGCTGGAAGCGACAGGACGGTCTTCATCGAAGAGTTCGTTCTCCGTGTACCCATAGACCGAGCACGAACAGGCATAGACGTACCGCTTCACTTTGGCCCGCTTCGCAATGTATCCCAGATAGGCTGGGGCTGCTGCATTGAAGATGAAGTTCTTGCTGGGCGAGTACTCTGCCATTGGGTCGTTGGAGAGCCCGCCCAGGAAGACGACTTGCTCGTAAGGTTCAAGATCTTCGGTCGTGAGTCGGAAGATGTCCTTGCTGATGACACCAACTTCTGCCGGCAAGTGATTTCCAAACCAGAACAACTCGACGACATCGACTTCGTAATTCCGTTCCAGCAATTTGGGAATCAGGACCGATCCCAGATAACCGGCACCACCAGCCACCAGCAGTTTCACGATCAGCTCCTCAGGCTCATTTCCGCATCAGGACGAGATTCGTAGGTAAAGTGACGCGCCTCGGCAGATTGCAGCCAGTCTGCCAGGGAACGCGCTTTCTGGTCCTTTTCGGAGACGACTGGATCCGTGACCGGCCATTGGATCCCAATCTGGGGATCGTTCCAGCGTATGGCCGACTCGGCTTTCCCGTTGTAGATCCCGGTGCACTTGTACTGGATCTCGGTATTGTCAGCCAATGCACAAAAGCCGCGAGCAAATCCAGCAGGCGCCCAAACCTGCTTTCGATTCTGGGCCGATGCCTCCACTCCGACCCAGCGGCCCAGGGTGGGGGATCCCTTACGGATATCAACCGCCACCAGGAACGCAGCGCCTGCGGTTACGCGCATCAATTTCCCCATAGGGGGGTCCCATTGAAAATGCAGGCCCCGGACCACGCCGCGTGCCGACCGGGAGTGATTGTCCTGCACAAATTCGGTGGGGAGCCCAAGGGCGCGAAATTGGTCGGCACGATAGGTTTCCGAGAAGAAACCGCGACTGTCTTGAAAGATGTCGGGGATGACTATGACGACGTCCTGAAGATGGCGAGACTCGATTTTGATTTCCATAGCTCTGGCAACCTCAATGCAGAATCAAATAGCACGTTCTTTTGCTGCATGGGACACTCGATTAGCTGGGAATGCGTCAGGACCGAATAAGCGATACGAACCCCGTTTGCGAGATTCCGTGAACATATGCCGAAATGAATTGTCCTCAGTCAGCACCAAAGTCAGCAACAAAAACTCGCGACTTCACTGCTGCCATCGCGATTCTCTCACATCGATGCCGTTGGACAGAAGATGACGATACGAGATTCATGGCAGAGAGACCTTCCAACCCTCCCTGCGTTGACCGCGGAATCCTAATTGCCATCCTTCGAAGACTGGCGTAATCCCTTAACAACCAAAGCCGGCCGGCCAGTCCCTCGCGTAGCGATGGGAACCGGGATGTGTGGAAGACAAAAGGGGAAGCGGAACATAGAACACGCTTCGAGTGAATCTTCGGTCTAGCACGACGGGGACTGCAATTGCTGTAAAACGATTGTAAAAACCAATCTTAATTATTGACTTCACGCAAGGAAACTGTACGATCCTCAGTTTGGCTGGAGTGTTGGGCCTTACCGGAGAAAGGTGGACCTCACTTCGGCGTCCTGAGGAGGCGAATGAATTCGCATCGGCTCCGCTGTCTCCGGCTTTATTTCGCAATTGCCTTTACGATCCTCTCTGCTTTTGCACTGAATGGATGTGGTTCTGGAAATCCTGAAACCAAGGTTTCCCCAACCCCCAACCCACTTGTCGCAGAGTACGATGTCTGGGTATTTGGAGGTGCTCAAGGCTGGGTTGAGTTCGGTCCGAACACCAACTACGGCTGGCAAACCTCAACTTTTTTTACAAGTGCGAACTTAAACCCCGTCCTGAAAATCTTGGTAGCGGGCATGAAGCCCTCATCGACCTATCACATGAGGGCACATGTGCTGCGCCCGGACGGGCGCACTTGGGTTGATCAGGACCACACCTTCACGACGGGTTCGATGCCGCCTGAATATGCCCTTGGCCTGAAGGTGACGCGTCCCAGCCAACCCAGTTCTCCTGCTGCCTCGGTGCGAGAGGGAGTGGAACTTCTGAATCTTGCCAACACTGGCTCCAGCACCCTTCAGGAAGCAGTAATGGACCTGAATGGCAATATCATCTGGTACTACAAGCCGGCGGATGGAGAGACTGTCCTGCCTCTTAAGCCCCTAGGCAACGGTCACATGATTGCCGACGTTTCCCGCACCTCCACCGGCATTTACAAATTACGAGAAATTGATCTGGCGGGCAATACCATCCGCGAGCTCTCGAATACCGACCTCGACCAGAAACTACTCGCTCTAGGGCGTTCGGTCACTCTGTATCAGTTTCACCATGACGTTCTACCCCTCCCCAATGGTCACATCATCCTGCTGGCGAACACGCAGGTCCCATACGACGATTTGCCAGGCTATCCAGGTACCACCAAGGTCACCGGGGACGTGTTGATCGATCTGGATCCCAACTGGAACCCCGTATGGTTCTGGTCTACCTTCGACCATCTCGACATCAACCGTCACCTTCAGGGACTGCCCGACTGGACCCACAGTAATGCAGTTCTCTACACAGCGAATGACGGGAATCTTTTGCTGTCAATCCGTCACCAAAGCTGGGTCATCAAGATCGACTACGCGAATGGCCAAGGAACAGGCGATATCTTGTGGAGACTTGGCGAAGGCGGCGATTTTACGCTACCCTCCGACGATCCGAGTCAATGGTTCTACGCCCAGCACTATCCGAACGTGCTTGACATCAACGGATCGCAGCTGACCATGGCGCTGATTGACAACGGGAATTTCCGGGTTCTGGATGGAAGCGGAACAGAGTGTGGCGCAACGGTACCCTGCTACAGCCGTGCGGTCATTTTTGATGTCGACGAAGCGACGCATGCCGCCAATCTCGCATGGCAGAATATTCCCGGTCTCTACACAAATTGGGGTGGCAGCATAGGACTGGCGGACGGGGGAAATGTCGAATTTGATCTGACAGCCCCTTTCCCTTCCGCGAATCCGCCTTACTTTCTTCCGATGTCCAGAATACAGGAGGTAACACAGGACTCCGCCCAGACTGTACTTTGGCAAGCCGACATCAGCGGAGCCAACGCCTATCGTGCCTACCGCATTCCCAGTCTGTACCCGGGCATAACGTGGAACCAATAGAATTGAAATCGGCGCGGGCAAACGAAACGGCCACAAATTTTGGCAGCAGGTGATGAGCGAACCGCCATCGGCATACCCTTGACGCCGGCGTCGCAGTCTCGAGCGCAGCACTCCTTCGCGTAGGGGCGGTGAATTTTGCTGTGCTACACTAAACTGTTGTTGATGTTCGCCGAGTGCTGATCCCATCCTCATGTCACCTGCCGCCCTCATTACTGGCATTACGGGTCAAGATGGCTCATATCTGGCCGAATTCTTGCTGCACAAGGGCTATCGGGTTTACGGGTTAGTTCGCCGCAGCAGCACGATCAATTTCGAACGTATTGCGCACCTTCAAGAGCGCGTCGAACTGATCCCCGGAGATTTACTCGATCAAAGTTCGCTAATCACGGCCCTTCAGAAGGCTAAGCCTCTCGAGGTCTATAATCTGGCTGCGCAGTCCTTTGTGCCTACCTCCTGGACCCAGCCGGTGCTTACTGGCGAGTTCACGGCACTCGGAGTCACTCGTCTGCTCGAGGCCATTCGTGTGGTGAATCCACAGATCCGCTTCTACCAAGCCTCGTCCAGCGAGATGTTCGGCATGGTTGAGGAATCGCCACAGACCGAGACCACGCGATTTTATCCGCGGAGCCCCTACGGTGTGGCGAAGCTATACGGTCATTGGATTACGGTCAACGCGAGAGAGAGCTACGGCCTCTACGCCTGTTCGGGTCTTTTGTTTAATCACGAGTCCCCCCGACGGGGAATTGAATTCGTCTCAAGGCGCGTTAGCTACAACGTCGCTCGCATCAAGCTGGGCTTGCAGGGAAAACTCAGGATGGGAAACTTAGATGCAGAGCGGGACTGGGGCTTCGCAGGGGATTATGTGCGCGCTATGTGGTTGATGCTACAGCAAAAAACACCTAGCGATTATGTTATCGCAACCGGACAAACCCACAGCGTGCGGCAACTGCTGGAAGTCGCATTCTCACATGTGGGTCTAGACTACCTTCACTATGTCGAGATCGATCGAGAGCTTCTACGGCCGGCTGAGGTAAATCACCTAAGGGGAGATTTCTCAAAGGCAAAGAAGGGACTGGGATGGAAGCCCGAGGTAAGTTTCGAGCAACTGATCAGGATGATGGTCGACAGCGACCTTGAACTGCTGTCGCAGGATGCCCCCAAGATTGCCTCGCCAGTAAGTTAACTTGCGAGTGGAAAAGGTGACCCTCAGGTTAAGTGCGGCGGATTCTTATAACCGGCGGGACTGGCTTTGTTGGGCCCTACCTCATTCGTGCTGTAAAGACGCCGTCCACAAGCATTGCAGTTCTTTCCGCTAGTGAAGCAGCCCTGCAAGAGCCCGGGGTCCGCTATTACCAGGTTGATCTTAGGGACAGGGAGACCTTGCATAGTGTCATACGGGAATACAGGCCAGATGAAATTTACCACCTCGCAGGGGTCACTGCGGTAAACACGTCCCGAGACGATCCACGCCAGACCTTCGAAGTGAACGTTGTGGGCGCTTGCAACCTATTTGACGGGGCGATTAGTTTGGCGTCGCCACCGCGGATCCTCAATATTAGTACGTCTCAGGTATATGCTCCTTCTAAGGCTTCCTTGACAGAGGACAGTCCCATGGGCCCGGATAACCCATATGCCATGAGCAAGGCGATGGTCGAGTTTGTAGCGCAGCAATACAACAGTCCTGCGGCAGTGAACGGGATAATCACGGCGCGAGCCTTTAATCATACCGGGCCTGGGCAATCTACGAATTTTGTTCTGTCGTCGATCGCACGGCAGTTCGCAGAAATACAAAACGGGAGTCCGACATCGACGATATCAATTGGTAATACTGAGGTAAGGCGCGATTTTACCGATGTCCGTGATGTAGTTCGTGCATACCAACTCTTGATGTCAACCGGCCGGGTTGGTGAAACCTACAACGTTTGCTCCGGTTCGGCTGTCGCTCTGACAGAAATCATCGAACTATTTCGGGCGGTCAGCGGCATCAAGCCCGCGCTTCGGATCGATTCGAGTCGCGCTCGTTCCCATGAGGTCCAGCAGGTATGTGGGGACCCAAGAAAGATTTTTTCAGCAACCGAGTGGCGTCCGCAGATTTCTCTGGCTGAGACGGCAAAGGATTTGCTCGCATACTGGCGAATGGTTTTACGATAACGAGCAGTTCCTGAAGATCCATTCCTCCGAAGAAGTTCGGGATATTTCATTCGCCTGGCAGGTCGCCATTGGACTGCAATTTTTTTACCTACGCAAGACTCTGTAGTCCCTCTGGTACTTGTGCATGCCGAGAATTTCTGGGTAAATTGCCTCCACGCGGCTAGTATGCCGATGCAGCACGCGCACAAAAATGGCGCCCGCTTGCCAACAAGATTGGGCCTTGCCTAAGCGGCAACTTGCAGTATACTGCAACAAATCAAACTGGGGCTGTTGCCTGACGCATGCACTGAAACAGCCAAACTCCCTGGCGACACACTATGCTGACCAACCGTCTTGTGCTGTTGCTGTCTGTACTGATATTGCTGACATTTCAAGCTACCGCGCAGAGCGGAGACCTAGGAGCGCAAATCGCTGCTGAGGATGCCGCTTTGGGTGCCAGTCCCGGTCAAATTCATGTTGTAGCTTCAGGTACCATCAGCGAAGGCAAGGTGTCGTTATCAGCCGGACACGATCTTGTATGTGCCAACAATGTTGTTATTTCCCTGCAACCCGGGTCTTATATATACCAGAGCAGCCATACTCGAATCAGAAACTGCACAATCTCGGCGACATCTACCCCCATCCAAGGAGAGATTCAATCAATCAATACGGAGCATGTCGCTTTGGACAAGGTTTCCTTCCAGGGTGGTGGAAATCTGCTGTACTGGAGCGGCGTAACTAATTTTGCTATTCGGAACACCGATGTAATCAGCATCACCGGATATGATCCTGCCAATAACTGGGTGCAGCTTGGCCTCTACTTGATACACTGTACTCACGGCACGGTCGATCATTTGACTTCGCAAGGCTTTGTATTTCCTTCCGGGGCAGACATACCTGCAGTTCTTGGGATATTTCTTTCCGACGATGTCACAATCACGAATACCGCGGTTAGTCATGTGGATGCCAGTTATGATGTTGGTGGCAGTGTGATTCAAGTGGGTGGATCGTCGCATATAACAGTCACTGGCGGAGAAATTACCCACAATCCAAACATGGATGGAGTTACTACCGAAGATTTTGGGGCTACTCCTTCGAGTTATATAACAATCACAGGTCTGGATGCCTCCTATAACGGTGAGGTGGGCCAGAATACAGCGGCACCGCTAGGACTAGGGGACGGCATTGACATCATTAACAGCAGTAACGTTCTTATTTCCAACTGTACACTAAACAGATCGGGATACCTGGCTAATCAGCAACCCGCCATCTGGCTGTTCCTCGATGATGGGGTAATTGTCGAGAATACGGATATGAGCGACGGCTCGATGGGCGGGATCGACATAGCCGGAAGCCCCAACGTACAGTTGATTAACAACACAATTGATCGAAATCAAGCCGCCGGGGTGTTGGGTGAGTGGCAGGGCGGTACCGCTACCAACGTGGGTGCAAAGGTCACTTTCGTCGCTGGCGTTTCAGGCTCTTTCGGAGTGGCATGGAAACCGGGTACGCAGTTTCTCTACGATGGTGTGCCTTACCAGATTGCCTCTATCCAGGATTCGTCCCATTTGACCTTGACTACGGCGCCTCCAGATCATTCGTCGCCAGCGAATTGGGGGGTGGATAGCACAAATCAGCAAATCTGGGGTGGAGAAATCAACGACAATGGCCAGGGGAAGTTTGGTGGGCAACTGCAAGTGGGGATCAGCTGGGCGGATTCCACCAGCGGGATTATTGCTGGTGTCACTGCGACCGATACCGGAGCCGGAACGCAACTTTACGCGCTCGATCTTGCTAATACGGCGTCGGCAACTCTATACGGAGACAATTTTGGCGGCAACGTACTAGGCGGCAATGGTATTAACGGGCCGGAGCAGGCGATTTCGCCCAGCAGTCTGTCGTTTCCCGGTCAAGGATTATCAACGACTAGTTCGCCTCAGACGGTTACGCTCACTGTGGGGGCGGTTGCCATTCAGAATCTGCTAATCGAACCGAGCGGCGATTTCGCTGAAAAAGATAATTGCACAAGTCCCTTGGCGGGGTTTGCAACGTGCCAAATACAGGTGACCTTTACCCCCACCGCTACGGGAGCGCGAAGCGGAAGCCTCACCATCTCCGACAATGCTCCCAACAGCCCACAGACCGTCTTACTAACTGGCGCGGGGGTCTCTCAAGGATTGGGTCTTAGTATAGTGGGTGGCGGGACAGCGTTGGAGTCAGTGGCGAAAGGCGCCACCGCCACATATTCCCTATCGATCGGCGGCGCTGGGATTGGAGGGCTCGCCAGCCTGACTTGCGCAGGTGCTCCATCAGGAGCGTCTTGCATATCGCCCTCGAGCGTAGCCTTCAGCGGCTCTCAGGCTACGACATTCACCGTAAGTGTCAAAACACAGTCGCCCATCGCATCGAGTCTCGAAGGACAACATGGATTCTGGTTGTGGGGGGTGGCGATCTTCGGATTATGCCTTCTGCCAACCAGAACCAATGCGAAGCAATCAGTTCGGCGGCTTGTCGGAGTGCTCACGGTGGCGATGCTCTTGACTCTTTGTTCGTGCGGACAAGACAAAAAAGCGAGTGGTTCGACCGGTACCCCGGCCGGAACCTATACTCTGACGGTCACGGCAAGAGTCGGAGGCACAAGTGAGCAGATTCCGCTCATGCTGACCGTAGAGTAGTAACAAGCTATCCTGCCCGAAGGTTAGCGACTCGGTTTGGCGCTGGATGTCGCTTCTCTCAAATACTGGACAGGTCCACTAGGATAAATGTAAGCTTGGCGGGTAGCGGAGCCTACCGTTCAATTCAGGCAGGCACTGAAAAAGGTCTCGACTATAATGTTGTCTGTACATAAACAAACATGGGAAGACCTTGCTTCCACCGATCCACTTTGGGCGATTCTAAGTGACCCCACGAAAAAGAATGGGAAATGGCAACTAGAGGAATTTTTCGAGAAGGGAGAGGTCGAGATATCGGCGGCGATGTCTCATTTTCCTTCGTTCCCTCTCCACAATGATCGAGCTTTAGACTTTGGCTGTGGGGTCGGCCGCCTGACGCGGGCGATGTCAAAACGGTTCAAGCATTGCATCGGAGTCGATATTTCCGAGCAGATGGTTACCCGGGCGAGAGAGCTAAATGCGGACCTCAGCAATTGCGAATTCGTGCTTAATACGGTAGAAAACTTAAGGTTGTTTGCGGACACGAGTTTCAATTTTATTTACACGACCATAGTCCTTCAGCATTTGGTCCATCGATCATCGATTCTGGCCTATATTCGAGAATTTTGTCGTCTACTAAAGCCAGGTGGGCTTCTCATCTTTCAAGTCCCCAGTTACATATCACCAATTCATCGACTGCAGCCAGTTCCGCGACTTTACAACTTAGGACGCTTGTTGAGGATTGCGCCTGGTTTGCTGCTGCGTTTGCGTCTACACCCGATTCGCATGACCTATGTGCCCAAAGCGAATGTGTTAGCCCTGCTAAGTGAATGCCAAATGAGACTTCTCGGGTCGGAAGATGCGACTGTCGGAGAAGTGGGCAGCACTACCTATTGGATATCACGCTAGGCGGTTGACTCTTGGAGTTTCAAGCCCCCTTTTTCTGCCTGCAGTTTTCTCAGCGCTCTACATGGTACTAAGAGAAAACCCCACGATTACGGAAGATGACCATGTTCAGAACATAGCAAGGTTTAAAGACAAGGGGAAGCGAGGGACTGAAGGTGTGGCGGACTGGCTGGAGGAATTCGAGGTTGGGCGGGGACGGGATTAGGCTAGGACTAGCTCATCAGCTGAAGGATGGAAAACGACTTAAAGTCAGGAATGACCGCATATGCGCCGGCAGCTCGAAGCTGAGCCGCGCGTTCAGGACCTCCGACGCCTAAGCAGCGGAAACCTGCGGAGACGGCAGACTTTACCCCGGAGACAGCATCTTCGACGGCGACCAGGCAATGGGGTTCCAGTCGGAGCCGTTCGGCGGCCAGGAAATAGATCGCCGGGTCGGGCTTCCCGGCCATGACTTCATCCCCGGTGACGATCGTATCAAAGTAACGGGCCAAGCCCAGTTCTATAAGGGTCCCCACCGCACGCCGTCTCCCGGCTGATGTAGCCAGGGCCATGAGAATTCCACGTTGCGAAAGGCCTTCCAGGAAATCGACTACACCCGGCACCGGTCGGATCTCTGCCCCGCGCAGTCGGAGCAGTTCATCTTTCCGGTTGCCGTAATCAGATACTTGCTCGGGAGCCAGTTCGCCTAGAAAATGCCTGAGAATTTCCTCCCGTTTGCGACCGTCAAGAATAAAATCCAATTCAGCATCCGAAGGATCCTTCCCTAGGTCTTTCAGAAAGCCCTTCCACGCTGAACGGTGAGCTGGATGGCTGTCAATCAGTACACCATCCATATCAAAAACAACACCGCCAATGGGAGGGATAATCATGGAGTGGAGAACCCGGGCCAGGTTTCCTGAGCCCGTTGATAGTTATCCATAGTACCAATGTCAATCAGAAAGTCGTTAATCGGGAAAGCAACCATCTGACCTGCCAGCTTAGGCAAAACGTGAAAGCCAATATCCACAGGAACCTGGTCTGGAATAGCGTCGAACAAGGCGGGCGTGCCGATCATCAAACCGGAGAAGGCAAGGTTTCCTAGGGGCTGACGCGGCTTTTCCACAAACTGATCTATAACGCCGTCGGCGCGAGTTGACACAATGCCGCAACGCGTAGGGTCCGGCACCCTGCACACGCCCAGAGTAGCGATTGGCCTACGTAGCCGGTGTAGACGGGCCATAGCATGGAGGTCAGCTTGGTTCAAGACATCCGCATAGAAGACCCAAAAGCTCTCTTCTCCGATGACCCATTGCCGATTAGCTCGCAACGTGCCAGCACTTCCGAGCAAGAATTGTTCTTCGACGATGTGAATGTTGATACCGTAGTCGGATTGTTTCAAGAACTGACGAACTGCATCAGCATGCCAGTGCACGTTAATAAGGATTTCGTCGATGCCGAGTTCACGGCATTGCCTCAGCCAGATTGCCAACACAGGAACTCCCCGAATGGGGACCAGACACTTTGGTGTGCCAAGCGTAATAGGACGGAGGCGTGTGCCTTCGCCCGCAGCCAAAAGAAAGGCTTTCATAAGCGGTCAGCGGGCCTCTGACGGCGCACCCGATTCTGTGGACACAAACACCCACTTAGAGCCACTTCGATCATCCCCGTCAATGAATGGATCATTCACAATCGCCTGTGCACCCTGCATATCGAAGGCAAAATTCATTTCCTGCAGCCCTTTTTGTCGCATGGCCTCTCGCACTGATGACTGGGCGGAGCGCTCGCAATAAATTAGCAGAAAGCCTCCGCCACCGGCGCCCGTGATCTTGCCGCCTAGCGCACCCCGGTCACGAGCCAGCAAGTAAAGGCTGTCAATACGCTCGTCAGAAATTTTCTCTGAAATCCGGCGCTTCGCCATCCAAGCGCGGTGGAGCAAAACACCGATCTGGTGAAGGTTTCCATGTTGTAGCGCAAGGCGCATCTCTGCAGCAAGAGCTTTTACCTCATGTAGAGCATCCACCGCTGCACCGGTGCCTTTTCGAGTCGACGCTTCCTGCTCTTTCAGGATGGTCCACGAATGGTGAGCTGCTCCTGTAAAAAACAGCATCAGGTTCCTCTGAAGCTCCTGGATAAGGCCGGGTGCAATCTGAATTGGCTCCACAGTTACCTTTCCTTCGGGCTCAAAGGTGAAGTAGTTAAGGCCCCCAAAGGCAGCTGCATATTCGTCCTGCTTGCCGATGTTTCGGTCAAGCACATGGCGAGCTATGTGAAAAGCCTTTTCTGCCAGGTCATACTTAGACATCGGCCGGTGTAAGTATGTGGTTATTGTTTTCAGAAGGTTGACACAGACGCTCGCAGATGAGCCAAGGCCAGTACCGGGGGGGATCTCGGATGCCAGAAACAGATCAATCGCCAGGTTACAATTCACTTCCTTCATGACTGCCAGTGGAATTTCCAGAGGATTGCCACGAATTTGGAGGGTGGAAAGGTCGTGCCACGTCTCGAAGACTCTTAGGTCCGACGAGATGATCTGAACGCGTCCGTCTGAGCGCTTACCGAGGATTGTATAGAAGTACTTGTTGATAGTGGCACTCAATACCGTTCCACCGAACTGCTCATAATATGCTGGAAGGTCGGTGCCTCCCCCCGCGAAGCTGATTCGAACTGGGCTGCGAACGATAAGCACGAGTGAATCCTGAACTTGATTTTACGCCGGCAAAGAGTGTGAAGCCTGTTGGGCAGAAGAGGACTCACTAACGCCGTCCCTCAGTTTACCCAGGTGGGCGAGACGCCCAGTCAATGTCCAGAACGTCTGCAAAAGCAACGAGACGTCCTGGAACAAGGAACGCCGCAAAATGTATTGAAGATCGTAACGGGTCTTATCCTCGAGGCGATTCTGGTCGCGCATCCCGTGGACTTGGGCCAACCCTGTCATCCCGGGCTTGACATTGAACCGTTGTCGGTGCCAATCGGTGTAGTGCCGCACACTCTCAAAGCCCTCGGGCCGAGGTCCAACCAGACTCATCTCCCCCCGCAAGACGTTCCAGAGTTGCGGTAACTCTGTCACGCTCAAATGCTGCATGATTAATTCGTAGCGCGGTAGATTCCTAGCATTTCGTGGAGAGTTTAGACGGTAGAGCTGAAATGTCTTCCCGTGCAAGCCGTAGCGCTCCTCGCGGCAGAAGGCAGTACCCTTTTTCCACTTCAACAGCAAGGCGGCCCCGAAAACGACGGGGACGACTGGACCGAGTACCACAATCGACAAAAACAGGTCCAACATTCGTTTCCACCCCGGGTTCGCTGCGAACCGCAGTGTGTGCCGTAAGCGTAGAATCGGTAGACCGCCCAAATCGAAAAGTTCAGGCTTGGAAACATACAGTTCGTAGGGTTGAGGCACAACGCTGACGGATATTTCCGCCTTCATGCACTGATCTATGAACTCAGCAACCCGGCCGTTGCCATTTCTCGTCATGGCAAACACCAGTTCATCCACCTGACGAGCGCGAAGGAAATCCACGATGTTGCTGGTTGATACATTCGTAATAGCGGATGTCTCGCTGGCCAGCAATTCAAGCGAGGCGTCCTGGGTGGCCAAGAACCCGACAACCTTGCACAACGTCTCCGGGTGAAGAGCTATCTTAGATGCTGCCTCCTGAGCAACCGGACCACTCCCGACTATGACAATTCTCCGCACTGATCCCGCCCGATATCGGGCCTGCAGGTTCCAGCGCGCTGCCATACGAATCAGGATAAGCCCGACCAGAATCGATAGGCCGAAGTAGGCCAACGCGAGTCGTGATACGTAGATACGGAGAAGATAGCCCACGGTCAGTAACGTGCCCATCACGATCATAACGGCGAGCAGTTGCTGAGAGGCGACCGCTGATATTCTCCACCCTCCGCGAAAGCCGTCGAGATCCAACGATGATGACAGAATCGTCCAGATCAGCATGGAGCAGAATAGCGTCAAAGCGAAAGATTGTATAACGAAACGTGGCTGACTGTGCCAGCCTGAACCATAGCGCAGAAACCAGGCGATAATAATGGAGGCTGTCAACCACAGCAGATCCGAGACCCATATCCATGTGCGAAAGTTCTGTGGAGGAATCAAGTGGGCGTTAGAGGAGCTTCTCGGAAGAGGGCTCTGCTTCAGATAAGATCCGATTTCTGAGTACTGTGAAGATAGAGTGCGTCACTGCCACATGCAAGTCTTCAATTAGCTGCATGTTACTCGACGGCACCACAATACATAGATCGCATAATGCTTTCATCTTGCCACCTGTGAAACCTGTTAAACCGATTGTTTTCGCTCCCAAATCACGTGCAGATTGCAGGCCATCGAGTACGTTCGGAGAATTCCCGCTTCCACTGATGGCTAGAGCTATGTCGCCCGGTCGAGCGAAACCGCGCAATTGCTCCGCGAAGATATGGTTGTAACCCAGATCGTTTGCCCACGCGGTCAGGAGTGGCACATTGTCGGTCAGCGACATCACTCGGAAGCGGCGATTGCCGTTAGCACAAGTACCTTTGCCAAAATCGCACGCGTTGTGCGATGCGAGCGCGGCACTGCCGCCGTTACCAAAGATGAACAGGGCACGATCATCCCGATACGCTTCATGAAGAGCGTCCGTCGCCGCGTCAATGGTCCCGTAGGGAAGTTTTCCAAGGATGCCTGGAAGCCTCTGAAAATAGGCTTTAGAGTCAGGGATATCAAGGCTTCCACAAACGGGCGTGAGAGCATTCTCCGAGGCTGCACACATAGCAAGGCTCCTAGTTTCCTCGCACCGTACGCATTTCAGCGAGCTGTTAGTACGACGCCAGCATTTTTCATATCGCGATACGCGTCTGAAAGCAGACAGGGGACGCCGCCGACCTCTTCGACCCAGTTGAGAAAATCGTTGAGAATAGTACACAGATCTCGCTGTGGCTTCCATCCTAGACGCGTAAGTTTATCGATCGAGGACACGCTATGCCGGTTGTCGCCACGCCGGTACTCGCCCGTCAGCTGCCATTGCAGGTCCCGACTTGCCCTTTCCCGAACGGCTTCTGCGTACTGGAGTACGGACACGGCCTTGCCCCCGCCCACATTAAAAGCCTGGAAGTTTGCGCGCTCATCCTCGAGCACCAGCATGTTCGCATCCACGACATCATCCACATGAACGAAGTCACGGGTTTGGCGGCCATCTTCATAAATCACCAACGGCTGCCGCTGTAGAGCGCGACTGATAAAGATCCGACATATCCCCGAATATTGATTGAATAAAGACTGACGTGGCCCCTGAGTAATCGAATAGCGGAGAGCAACCGTGGGAATCCCATGTAGCCATCCAAGTCCGAGCGCAGTTTTTTCCTGGCTCATCTTAGAAACAGCATATTGGTTACACGGGTTGCTATATTCTTCTCTTAGCTGCTGCGGCTTGGCCTCCTGGCCGCACATTGGACACCGAACTTCCCAGCCCCCAGTACGCAATTGATCGATACTCCGGGGAAATGGGAGAAATTCATGATGCAAGTCACAGTAGTATTGTCCCTCGCCATATACCGCCTGAGACGAGGCGACAATGATCTTTTTAATCGGCATCCGGTGTTGCACAATCAATTCGAACAACAACGCTGTACCCACGGCATTGACTTGAAAAAATCGCGAAAACTCCAGCATGTAGTCCTGATATGCAGCCTGGTGCGACACTATGTCAACGCCTTGCAGGGCGTGGAATAAGGCTTCCCGATCGGTAACATCCCCCCTTAAGAACTCGATGTTTTTCGGGAGGTATGATGGAAGACCATACGGATGCACCTTCGAATCGAGGGAATCAAGCACGCGCACTTGAAATCCCTCTCGAAGAAAGCGATCTACCAGGTGAGACCCGATGAACCCAGCACCACCAGTCACTAGAACTCGCAATGTCCCCCCGCAATATAGTAACTATACTTGGAACTGTGCTTGTGTGTGATGTTTTATTTTCCCGAGCCACTTACGATCGCTGCTATGGTCTGTGTAATGATCTTAAAGTCTAGAATGAGGGACCAGTTACTTATGTATTCCAAGTCGAGCCGAACCCAGTCGTCGAAATTGCTGATATTGGTACGCCCACTCACCTGCCAAATACAAGTCATACCGGGCTTCACTGCAAGCTTCTGCTTCTGGAACGAGGTAAACTCAACATATTCACTTTGAAGTGGCGGACGCGGGCCCACCAGGCTCATGTCCCCAATAAAAACACTATACAGTTGAGGCAGTTCGTCGAGACTGTACCGTCGCAAAAAGCGACCAATATCGGTTATGCGGGGATCATTGGTGAGTTTGAACACTGGACCGCTCATCTCGTTCAATCGAGCCAGGTCGGCCTTGAGGTTATCGGCTTCGACAATCATTGAACGAAACTTAAACCCGATGAAGGGTCGGCCGTCCTTACCTACAACTCGCCAAGGATACAGAATCGGACCCGGCGATGTTAGCTTAATCGATAGCGCAAGGAGCATCAATAACGGCGAAAGGATTAATAATAGAAGTGCGGAAGCGATAACGTCCAGGGTTCGTTTTATTCCGATTTGAAGAGGACTGCTCCAGTTTGGCGACAGAACAACGCCAGCTTGATACACCGCCTCCATGTTACGATCATGCTCCTTCTTCGCTGCGATGGACCTTGATATTTTCGGGACTCGGGGTGATGGACGTGGATTTATCCAGTAATCTCTGATAGAGATCGACATGCTCTTGGACTACTTTGTCCCACCGATAACGTTCCATTGTTCGGCCACGTGCCAGCTCGCGATAGGATTCGACCCTGGTTGGATGATCCAGCAGATCTTGAAGCTGGATTTGTAAATCAGTTGAGCCGTCTGAACCGCGGTAACTTATGCCGGCATCCCCAATCACTTCCAGATTCGAAGGCGTATCGTTGACCAGCACGCAATTCCCAAACCCCATCGCTTCTACCAGAGCTGGATGGGTTCCGCCTACTTCGTCGGGCAGCACGAACAGGTAAGCAGACTGCTGCAACTGGGCGTAGCCATCTCCATAAACACCACCTGTAAAAATGATCCTAGTATCCCGAGTGGCCCTAAGGTCCCGCACATACTGTCGTTCCCAAGGGTCATCACCTACGATAACCAGTCGCTTCCCCGTATTGGTTCTTTCGAAGGCAGAAATCAGATGGTGCACATTGTTTTCCGGAACCAGCCGACCGACGAACAGCACGTATTCCCGTGGCTTCAATCCAAACCGCTCAAGCACGTCTTGACCACGTGACCGATACTCACGCATACCGTATGCAATGCAAGCCGATTGCGCACCGTGAATTTTCTGATAGTAGCGCTTGACATCTTCGGAGTCAGAGATCAACCCGTGGCAACAACGTGAAGCGATTCGTTCCGATAACCGCAGGTACCAGCGAGCGAACCGGCCCCATTTTGCACGTTGCCAATCGAAGCCATCGACTGAACAGACGATTTTCTTGCCCAACATCCTGGGAACAGGTGAAAAGAGGGTAGCCCCCGTGGTGAAGTAGTGCACCACGTCCACTCTTTGACACGTCACGTGGAGAGTCGCCAGAAAAGCATGGATGATGGTGCTCAGATTCTTGGATTTAAGCGTGGGCAGCGTGACCAGGTTGACGCCATCATAAGACCGCAACCTAGGATCGGCCATACCCGTGCGGTTGTATACCGTAACCTGATGACCGAGTCGCACAAGCCTGCGGGCGATTTCATCGACGGCAGTTTCGAATCCGCCAAATTGAGCGGGGATGGCTTTTATACCAATCATCGCGATCCGCACCGAGAAGCTCTCCTCACCGCACGCCCATTCGCCTCATGTAACATCATGGCGGCCAACTGTGCGAGCACTAATATTCATAAGTAACCAAGGTGTGAAACGGCTGGATGCCTATATTACTTCGTTATAAACTGCCAATGTCTTGGCGGCAGTCGCGTCCCAGGTAAACATCCGTCCGCGCTCGATTCCCTTCCGCCGCAGGTCCGACGCAAGCTGCTGATCACAGAGAACATGAAAGAGGCCTTCTGCGATGTCGTCAGATGCATCAGGGTCAACTAATACTGCGGCGCCCGCGGTCAGCTCGGGTAGCGCGCCGCGAGTTGAAGCTACCACAGGAGCTCCACATGACATTGCTTCCAACACCGGCAAGCCAAAGGTCTCGGAGAATGAGGGGAAAAGAAATGCTTCACAAGCGGAATAAAACAATGGGAGGATTTCCTGTGGGACATACCCTAGCCATACTACGCTGTCCTGTAACTTTAGTTCGGTCGCCAAGGAATTCGCAGCAGACCATCCCCATAGTTTCGGACCGATGATGACAAGTTTCTTCGGATGCGAAGTCCAGTTTTGACGGAGTTTGCTAAACGCTCGAAGGATACCACTGACGTTCTTGCCGGGTACTATATTGCCCACATAGAGGATGAAGGGCTCTTCGACTCCGTAACTGTCGGCGATGTGGGCGCGCGCGGATTCGATATCGCGAGGGTAGAAATGTTCACTGACGCCGAGGGGCGTAACAACTACTTTTCCTGGCTCCACGTCATAGAGCCGCACCACAGCGTCCTTCAGCCACTGCGATACCACCAAAACTTTCTCCGCTCGCCGGACGGACCACGGAACCAGACACTTCAAACCCCAGCGGTGCAGAGGCTGGAAATCCTTAGAGCGATACGCAAACGAAATATCATGAATCGTCACCACCGTCTTGCAAGATACAAAAGGGGGAACGAAGTATTGTGCATGCAAGAGATCAACAGGGCGAAGTGCCAATTCCCAGGGAAAGACCATCGGAATACGAAATACGGCGGCGGAAGGTTCCAGTAATCGGTTCTGAAATCGCGAGTCGGGAATAAACTGCTGGGCAGCGACTGCCGGGTTCGTCAGGTAGATACTGTAGTTGTTTCGACTGGCGTCAACCCGCGCCAAAGAGCGCATCAGGTTCAGGGTATAGGTCTCATTACCTGTCTTCTGATTTCCCAAGTAATGTGCGTCGATACCAATCCTCACGAGAGAAAACCCCGGCGCTTCTCGGAGCACACCAGCTCATAGAGACGTTCCGTTTCTGCTGCTGTCTGGGACCAATTAAATAACTTGGCTCGCTCCAGTCCTTTACTTACTAGTTCTCGGCGCAAACTCTCGTCATAGGTGACGCGATACATAGCGTCGGCGATCGCCTTAGTCTCTAGAGGATCGACCAGCAATGCGGCGTCGCCAGCTACCTCTGGAATACAAGACACATTCGAAGAAACCACGGGGGTTCCGCATGCCATCGCTTCTACAATCGGCAGTCCGAACCCCTCTCCGAGGGATGGGAAGACAAATGCGGTAGTGGCTGAATAAAGCGCCGGGATGTCTTCGTCAGGCACATATCCAAGCATCCGTATGTGTTGGGAGATATGCAGCTGGCGAGCGATCTCGAGCAACTCTTCCGAGGCCGATCCACCCGGTCCTGCGAGAACGAGCTGAAACTTCTGATCATCCCGCACGGTTTTCAAGAACAGATCGAATGCCTGGATCAAGCGAGACAAATTCTTGCGTGGCTCCAACGCGCCAACGAAGAGAAAAAAAGGAGAGTCCAGTTGGTATTTTGATCTGAGCAGCGCGACCTCGGCTGGCTGCCTGCTCGGGTGAAATCGAGAATTTACTCCGTGATAGATCACCTGCACTTTGGTATCGGGCACACCAAACACAGACACGATGTCTCGTCGAGAAGCCTCCGACACAGTGTTTATCAAAGCACAGCGCTTCACTGCTGGCTTGATGAATAACCTCGCATACAGCAAGAAGAAACGATCCCGATAATGCTTCGGATTCGACAAATACATCGTGTCGTGCACGGTGACGATCACCGGACATGGAGATATCAGCGGGGCAAAAAACGATGTGGCATGGAGGACATCGGCCTTCATTCGATACAGCTTGTAGGGAAGTACGACCTGCATCCAGAAGACATTCCGAATTCCATTCCAGATCTTCTCTCCAATCGTGCGGCTTCGTTTTGGGACCGGTTCTGCCAGGCAGGTGAAACAATGCGAAGAGTTTTCCCGCAAAGCTGCGACCAATTCGTTCGCATAGACTCGAGTACCTGTTTGCAGGCGGTTTGGAAAAGTCATATCGATGACTACCCGGAGGGTGCGGTTGGCGCGAACGGATTCAAGGCCAACCGTTTGCGAACCTTTTTCTGCCCGCAAGCCACTGACAGGTCCATCGCTTACGCTAAGTCCCATAATCTCCTGCGCTGCACGAAGCTCTTACCGACGATTCCCTGCGAGAAACTGAGCGAGGTGGCGCTTGCAGCATGCTTAGGCCCTGGACGCGATGCTTTCAGCCGTTTTCCGAGATATCGAAACGAATGCCCCCAGCAAGCCCAAGTATACCCAGCTCCAAGCGAGGGTTGAGGCCTCAGTGGCCTGAAAGGCTACCACCAAAACAACGGACCCTACCAAAAGGGCGCCAATGAGTCGGCCAATTGGCGTGTCACGTTGTGCCTTAAAGTACTTCCAAGCCTCCAACCCCAATGCACCAACAAAGCCTAGAAACAAAGCGAGCCCGATCAGACCGCTATCGTGCCATATCCGAACAAAGATATTTCCCACCCATGCGGGTTCTGTACCCTCTTCTGTCTCCCAGTTCCACAATAGGCCAAAGCTGTCGCTTCCCGTGCCAAGCCATGGGTGAGCAGCGATATCCTGCATTGCAAAGTTAATGTATAGGAGCCGATGGACCAAAGTAGGGTCGTCTAATACTTCGTCTGGCGCGAGAGTACCTACTCGTTCCCGAATCGATCCAATGCGCGACGCGGAAATAAACGCGAAGCCGCCGATGCAAGCAAATATTAGGACAGCCATCAACGTACGCGAAAAGCTGCTCCGACTCCCAGATCGCCAAAACAAGGGTATGAGCGCGGCTACTACGAATCCTATCCAAGAAGCTCGGGCAAGGCTGAGAAGGGCGGCAAGGCCGGTGATAATCATCCCCCCAAGGTACCAACCGCGAGTTTCTTTGTTCTGCAGGTATAAAAAAAGAAATATCGCCGTGAAAGCACTCACATAGCTTCCGAATATATTCGGCTCCCACTGCGATCCATGCACAGCCGGAAGAGCATCCAAGTAGGAATAATATGTTATTCCAAGAGTCGTTCCTAACATTCGGTGGGCACCGAAACACAAAATGCCGAACAGGGCCTCGGCCGTTCCCACTGCGAGGAATAACAACATTGCTCTTCGCCACCCATCAGCATCACGAATTAAGGCACCCGGCAACCAATAGCACAAAACGGCAAGTGAAAAGATGACCGCATTTTTGAGGGTTGTAGCGGGTTCTGGCGAACAAAACGCCGAACTGAAAAGGGTGACGAAAAGAAATGAAATAAGAAGGTAATCGACCAACCGCAATTTTTGAATGCTGGTTTTGAAACCAATGAGAACGCCCATGGCGATCAGCCCAGCGACCGCGTGCTCTACCTTCATGTTAAGTCCGAGGATCTTCAAACTTACACGCGGTACAGCCACAGCGACAAACAAGACAGCCAAGGCATTGTCGGGCCACCGAAAGAAGATGACCGGTAACAAGACCATAATCCCAATCAGAACGAAAACAACGATGGCCTGCCCCGACTGTGTCGCCAGGACAGTGACAAGAACCGCAATTCCGGCCATGATCAAGGTCCGGATAAGGTCTACTTCCTTCGAAGTAAGAGCTTGTGCTCTGTCCATCGGAACAGCCATCCTGCAACCTATGATGCCCTTTTGAAGGAGTTCACTTCGCCTTCATTTGCCCTCTTGCGGGCGATCACAAGAATGGTGTCGTAAAGATTCAGTCTGAAAAACAAATGCAGTAGTGAACACGTCGCATAATAGAGGTCTTGTTTTATTTTCACTTTTCCGGTAGCGGCATAATAGCGGTCCAAGCCATTCTGGATCACTGTAAAACCGCACTCACGGACCAGACGCTCTAATACTGCGGGAGTAAAATGTGAAAGGTGAATCTCGTCCAAGCTTCCATCGAGGGTCAAACGGGGCAACCCGAGCGAGCCGATCTTGCGGCTCCGATTCAAATGAAGCCTGCGTAGCGTACGCCGGAATCGAGCTCGAAGGGAGTTGAGGTCATTAGGAACAGCAATCACCAGCACTCCGTTCGGACCAAGCAATGAATAACATTTGCGAAGTAAGGCGGTCGGATCGCCCACATGTTCCAGAACATGAAACAAGGTTAGATTGTCAAACTGGCGGCCTTCAAAATCGATATCCTCAATCGAACCGCGGTACACCGAGAGTCCGTATTTTGTAGAGGCCAATCCGATCGCGCTCTCAGAAACCTCAGTCCCATAGACCTCGGTGTAATGAGGTCGGGCATGTATGAGGAACTGGCCAATGCCAGTTCCAACATCGAGGAGAGTACCCGGCTTGCGCGTTCGCAGAAGGCGATTGACACGGGACTGCCACAAGCGATCACGAGCCTGGGCTTCAACCAGCCAGGAATCATACTTGGTGGGCCGCGAATAGAAATCGACTAGATCCTGAACCGAGGGCCGGGGACTGTCAAACACAAATCCACACTCCGAGCATCCGCAAATGTTGGATTCCTCATCCAGCACCAGCAGGTCTCGACTCCGACAAACGTTACAGATCGCAACCGCTTCCACGTTCTAGCCTATGCCTCCACGAGGCTGACCAGCCGTGGCCAGTTCATTTGCCACCGGTGGGCCACCAGCCGATTGGGTCTCTGCATCGCCCCGAGTTCTCTCGAAAGCTGCCACCATGTCCTGAGCATATCGTTCCCAGGAGAAACGCTCCAGGCAGTAGTTTTTTCCGAAGGACGCCAATGCGATCCGCAGGGAGGGGTCTCTAAAGAGAAGCTCCAGTTTGTTGGCAATCGCGTCGGGATCACACGGCGGCACCTTAAGGCCTGTTTTGTTGTCCTCGATAACTTCGTGAACCCCGGAACCGGTTGACACTATGACCGGCTTTCCCGCCGCCATGGCTTCGATTACGACCAGACCCCAGGTTTGATTGGTGTTCGGAAAAAGAAAAACGTCTGCCGCTGCATAGTAGTCAGCCACTTCGTGTTCAGCGACCGTACCGGCAAATGTCACTGCATCTTGGACATTGAGTCGTGCTGCCAGTAGCTTCAAGTGCTCGGCATAGTCAGGAAAGGCCAACTGAGAACCCGCGAGCAGAAGCCGAATCTGGATTCCGCGTTCGCGCAAACGTGCAGTTGCTGTGATCGCGTCCTCCAAGCGACGGTGCGGCATGAAGATACCAAACCATAGAACGACAAAATCACTTTGGGTAAATCCGAATCGCCGGCGTATTTTCTCCGAGTCACCGACATTATGAAGGTATTGATCCATGCCGCTGCGGATCACGGAAACACGGGCTTTATAAACGTCCAAGAGCTGAGTTTTGGTCCACTGAGACAAGACCAACGTGAGATCTACGCCTCGAATTTGTCTTGCATCGTACTTCCACATCCACTTGTATATTAGTGCCTTCAACCGGCTAGCAGCAGAATGGACACCCCGAGCGGCATCGTATTTCTGTTTGAAATCAGGTACGTCATTGCACATCCAGACGATGCGGCCCCCGAACCTTCGCTTCAGCCAAACCGAGGCCCAATGAGGCGGCCAATGGTGGGGATTCCAAATATCATGTGGTTCGTTGATGAAGGACGCCATGCGGCGCATGTCCAGAAAACGCCTCAGATAGGCGCTTCGACGGAAATTAGGGAACCACCCGCGGCCAGTCACCTGGACGTGAAGTTCCGAGCAAATCTTCTCGTAACAGCTCCCGTCATAGGCCGACGTATAGAGGGTGACAATATGGCCGGAGCGGTGAAGCTCCCGTGCCAAGGCGACACATTGCCGTTCACCGCCACCCTGGTTCTCCAGTTCGTGTATAAGAATGGCGATCTTCACACTGAGGTCCCTTGGGGACCGCTCACCGCCCGAATCGGCTTGAGCCATCCAAAGGATGAACTAAGTATCAGCCTCACTTCCCTCACACCCAGGAAATAGCATGTGCCAAGATAGACGGTGGCTCCCAAGCCGCCAAGAAAGGCGACAACTAGTGATCGTACTCCGAATTGATGATGCTCGAAGATGTTATCCAGCGACCTCCAGGCGAGTCCGGTCGCGAGGCCCATAAGGCAGCAGCCGCAAATGATCTTGAGCAAGAATCCAGCCCCAGATAATCTCGGCCAAAATTCTGCGAGCTTGCGTCTCAGTACCAGAATAAGAACCAGCGCAACCAGTAGGAACGAACCCGCCCGCGCCGCGCCCAAGCCCGACACCCCGTAATGCCGCGCGAGCCGCGGCGCCGCCCATGCATAACACAGAAGGTTTGCGCCTTCTGCCACCAAGGGCGTGATGGTGTCTTGTAGCGCATAGAAGGCACGCAACAGAATCACCGCCAAGGCATTCGGCAGGAGACCCAGAGAATAAAAGGCTAGCATCCCTGCCGTACGAGCGGAATTCGAGAGGTCGAATTGACCACGCTCGAACACAAGTCGTGTCAGAGGCAAAGCGTACATGACCATCCAGCAGCCCACAGGAAGTGCCAGGAAAACAGTGACACGAAGCGCATCCCGTAATTCGCTTCCGAGATTGCCACGCTCCTTACGGGCAGCCTCGCGCGCGAAAGAAGGATAAAAGACCACGGCCAGCGGCATGATCAGAAGGTTGCCTGGGATCGTGAACAATCGAGTAGCGTAGTTGACGACGGAAACGGCCCCGGTAGCAAGTTTGGAAGCGATATTGCGTTCGATTACTAATGATGCATTTGCAACCACAAGGTAAGCCAGCAGGGGAACAGCTAACCGCATGAGTTGCCGAAGAGCAGGATGTCTAAAATTGAAGTTGGGTCTCCAGTGCACCCCCAACGCCGCCGCAGTCGGCAATTGTACGAATAATTGTGCGGCCAACCCAAAAGCGGTCGCTATCGTCAACCACTGGACGAGCCTATTTTGCGGCGCAAGCAGCAGAACGGGAACAGTGGCAAGCGCATACATGGCTGGCGAAAGTGCAGGCGTCGTAAAGTGCGCCAGAGAATTCAGCAAAGCCGCAACTATTCCCGCCAGGCCGAGAAACACGATTGACGGAAAAATGACGTACAGGATTTGAAGGGATAGCTGAAGTTGACCGGGGCTAAAGCCCGAGAAGACCAGCGGCAACCAGAACCGAGCGGTCGACATCCCCAGAACTACCAGCGCACTCAGAACGACAGCCGAAAAGGTAGTCGTCACTCGGAATACGACTAATGCCTCTTCATGGCTTCCAGTCTCGTGCTGGGAGAAAACGGCCATGAATACCGGAGAGATTGTCCCCGCAATGAGCACGAAATAAAGAGTGTTGGGAACGAACAACGCCGCCAAGTACGCATCCATGCTCGCAGACGCGCCCAACCGAGACGCAAAGACGGCTTCTCTAAAGTAACCGACTGCACTTACAAGGGCCGTCAGAAATGTGACCCACACTACAACGCGACCACGAGATTGGCCCCATGGCGAACGACTCGCCGGCCGGCATGGAACCGGCCCCCTTGGATCTCGATCTGAACTATCGAATGGAACGGAAACTCCGGAGTCCTCCGCGACGATTAGGGAACTGTCTGATCCCCTGAACAGAGTGTGAGCGCTGGATGCTTGGTTGTCCTCTGCTGCCACTAACCCTGACTTCCTAGGCTTCGATCCCATGGACTTTCCAAAAACTCGATTGCAGCGGCTTACGCCAGTTCTTCGCTAAGGTCAGAGCTTCGGAGGAGGCTTCAATTTTCAGAGGCCCCCCGCTCAGTTTCTTTATTTCGCCAATCCCTCCAGTCCTGGACACGTAAGCGAACCGTCGTCGCCACCTCACGCGCCAGGACCTTGCGTGGATCGGTGGAGTCGATGTCACGCCACAGAGCGGTTCCTAGTAACCAGACGGATCCAGCCAGGAACGCTAGCAGCGTGCTAAGACCAACGATCGATAGTCGACGGGGGCTTGACTTTCTCTCCGGAAAATCCGCCGGATCCAGCACTTTGACTACGGGAATCTCTTTCGCCTCTTGAATCTTCGCCAGTTCATACTGCTGTGTCAGGAGTTCGAAGACGGTCTCTTCAATCTTGGTTTGACGGTAAAGATCGGCCCATCGAACCCCAAGCAGGGGCAGTTGCCGAATGGAGGGAAATTCCGTGGTCTTGGAATCTGCATTGTCGCCCGTACCATTCGGGGGAGGAGGAGATGAGTCCCCGCCTAATTTTTGCAACTGACGCTTGAGTTCATCAACCCGAGCCTGCAGGGAGCGGACTCGAACGTTGTTCGCTGTATAAATCTGCTGCAGCCCTTCCAACTCAGACTGAGCCGCGATCAGTTCTCCCTCCAACCGGGCTGCGCCTTCCACCATGGCCTTGGCCTGAGCGGTGATATCGACCGTCGTATTCTGACTGGCATACTCGCTAAAGCGCTTGGATGCTTCATCTAAATCCTGTTTTACACCTTTCAGGCGGCCTTCGATGAACAAGCGCTGACGGCGAGCGGATGAAGTGCTCACCGAGGCTACCAAACGGTCCAGTTCTTCGACGTAGGCCTGTGCCAGTTGCTGTGCGCGGTGCGGGTCCCGGTCGGCGACCGTAATCGAGATGACACCACTCTTACGATCGGAAGAGAGGTTCGTGTTATTGGCCAGCCGTTTGCGAGCATCCTCCCAGTAGCGGGCCCCGTATTCTTTGCGCAGGTCAAACCGTTGGACCAATTGGTCTTCGACGGTGCGACTGCGCAGAATATCCAGAAACAGATCGCCTGAGCTTTTCATGCCCAGAAGATCACCCGCAAGACCACCTAAATTCATGCCCACCTTACCGCTCATTGCGGCCAGCATTGCCATTCCAGCCCCCGACTCTTGATCAGGCGGCATCAGGCGCGTGGTCGATTGATAGCTTTTTGGAAGGAGCAGAGCGACGAGGGTGGCGATTGCAAATGCAGATATCGTAACCCGCCACAAAAACCGCCTTTCGTTCCAGAGCACCCACAACCAGGCAATCGCGCCAGCCGGCGAAGGCTCGCCTTGCAGGTCGAAACCATTATTGTTGGGTTCGACCTCGCCTGGAATCTCGATGGGCGGCGTGACGGTTTGTGTAGAGCGTTTCACCGGGCTCTTCCCCACAGTTCAGCGGAGGTCTGCTCCCTGAAGTTGATCTTGAGTGCGGGCATTATTGCCTTTTCGCTTGCCACCGAGGGTAAAAAGTCAGTTGCACGGAGGCAGTCACATTTGACTGCCTGTCGGGCGCAATCACCGGGAACCTCCATTGCTCATACTGGAAGTAGCCGGAGAGGGCGAGGTTATGGGTAGCGAGGAAGTCTCCGCGAAGGGAATAGTCGGCGAGGCGTCCGCCTCCGATAAACTCGCTCGAAACTTCCTGGAGGCGATAGCCGGCCTGCATCTTGTTGCGGGGCGAGAATGAGTACGTAAGCCATCCCTGGCCGCCGCGGCCAGCGCGCCCGATCCAACTACCCATCAGATTGCCGTCGTTAGTGTAACCGGATCGATAACGCCGCAGGCCGTAATAAACAAATCCGGGAGCGAATTCGTTGGTGAGAGGCTCGTGGAGTCCCTCTGCGCGCAATTCCAGCTTTGGAATTTTCGGAATTCGCGGCATGTAGATGCCGGGGTTCACGGTAGCACGCGAGGAACCGATCGGCGAATATTCATCGACGGCCAGCGTGTCGGCATAGATTGTCAGCCAGTCGCGGATTCCCGGGACCCGATACATGAAGTCGGCGGAGGCAATTCGTTTACCTGGGTCGTTGTTGCCCGAAGTGTGCGAGAAGAACGTGCGCAAGTAATTGTGAAAGGTCAACGGCAGGCCCGGACCGGCAAATTGAGCCGTGAATCCGGCGCCGAATTCAAGATTCGAAGTCGGGTGAAAGTTGATTTTGATTCCTTGGACAAAAGGCTGGGGATTGACACCGCCGGGACCTACCAGGGTGTTAGCCGGGCCATTGAACTCGAATTCGTGCCCCTGAAGCTGTCCAATAAAAAACTCACTTTGCGCGAGACCCAGCAAGTGGGAGAGCAGCGGAAATTCATATGGAGAGACGCTGGACATCTTGAACATCAGCACCGGCTCGGCGTTGTTGCTGAACAGCAGCCCCCCGGATTCTCCCGGCCCGAGCCAAACACTCTGCTTGCCGAACGAGAATTGGGTCGAGTGGAAAGTGAAGCTGGCGTATGAATCGAGCAGCGCAAAACGATTGATCGCGGCCTGGGCATTTGAGACCGGCAGGGTCGAGTCAGCGTTCGCAATGGCTTGCAGCACCGGGAGAGGATCGGACGGCATTCCTGGAGCCTGCTGATATTCGCCGCGGACATAGAACGCCAGAGGTCCGGCAGTGGCATACGCGCTCGCTCCCGTGATCAGGTTGAAGCCTTCTCCATAGGGGCGGCCATAATCGTTAATGAGGGTCTGGCCGAAGTGATATCCATCTTCCAAAGGCCTTCCGGAGATGCCCGTGGTGCGGGCATAGACGGACTCGACCTCCAGCCCGAGGTTGCGAGCGCCGTCGAGCCGGGCACTCTCTTGCGCAAATTCGGTGGCAAGCGATTCGTAAAGGGCACGAGCCTTGCCGGCATCGCCGCCTCGTGCCTCGATCTTCTCACCCGCCTCGGCGAGCATGCGGGCACACTCTAAGCGCGTCCAAGGACGCATGTCGAAGTAAGCGGATTTTACGTAACCCAGAGCTGCTAACTGCGAAAACGTCGGATAGACCCAGCTTTCGAGTGGTACATAGGGCGATCCCATATTGTTTGGGTTTCGCGGCCCCTTATCGGCTTTGTCCTCGGTCAAATCACCCCACGGCGCACCGCCTAATTCCGGATTGTGATGGGCACGGTAGATTTGCCTGCCTAGATACCAGCCGAGCGCGCTGCCAATGACCACATCTGATGGAAAGTGCTGCTTGGCAGTGACGCGGGTGAGGGTCACGGTGGAAGCCAAACCGTATGCAAAGAGCTGGGTCAACGGTCCGGGATATTCGTGAGCCAGCACGCTGGCGATGGACCATGCGATCGCAGAATGTTCGGACGGAAATGAGCTGCCGCCGTGGAAGAAAGTGCCGTTGCCATTATCCTGGTAGGGACGCGGGCGCTGAGTGATCGTCTTGAGTATGTAGGCGACCATAGTGCTGTTGACAGCCGCCTCCGTGCTCAGTAAGCCGGCTTCGCTCATATGATCATCGTGTCTGATCTCGCCCAACAGGAAGGCGCCGCCCCCGGCCCCAAGGAGCGAGTAGGCGGAGTAGTTTGAAATGCTAAGGCTACGACTCAGTTGGCTGGGCTTATCTGGAACCTGCCGACTCAGCCATGGGTCAGCCGGAATGAGAACTCCGAGGGTCCCGATCAACGGGGCAAAGTCCAAAGGCTTCTCCCGGAACGGGCTGGTCCAAAATTGTTGCTGGTCCGACACGATGTGCTTCAAAAATGGAGTGAGCAGCCGGTTTTCGGGATCGGCCCCAGGTTCGAGGTAGCCAAAATCACTCTCGCGAATGGTCGGACTCTTGGGCACGATCTGAATGTTGTCAGGTACCGGCTGAGAGGAACTGGCGACTGTGCTGGGCGCATCGGGCAACGCAGAGACCTGGCCGAATGCTGCCGCATTCACGAACAGAATCAAGCTCATCGAGCAAACGATCCATAACATTTTCGGGCCCAAGGTGCGCCTCAGCCGGCTAGAAGCTTCGGGCAACCTGTACCGCGATGCCGACTGCGGTTGCGAGTTGAGCCACTTGCAAAGTGCTCTTCCAGCGTGTCGTCCCACTGTAGGCCTTCTGAGGCACCACGAGCATATCGCCAGCCCGAAGCTCAACCTCCTCTGCTCCGCCGGTGAAGACCCCGTGCGAGTTACCCACCACAGATCCATCCGCACGAACTACGAACATGGCTTTCTTATTGGCCATGTTATTCGCACCTCCAGCCTGTTTCAGGTACCAACCTGCACTCTTGCCCGGTTTGAAGCTAACTGCCGTGGGGTTGTAAACCGAGCCATCGACCATCACGTAGTTCGGCTTCTTGGGGATGAACAGGATATCGCCCTTGCGAACTTGTACGTCAGCCGAGGTGTTCGCCCAGTGCTTCATGTCTGCGGAAATGTGAATGACGAGGCGGCCAACCGGCGGAGTGTTCTGCAGGCTCTCCAGCGTGGTTTGCCACTGCAATAGGGATGCTTCCTTGATGGCTTTTTCGTCTGGATCATTGCTGGGAACGCCCTTCAAGGCAGTGCCCTGGTCGGCGACTTCCCGAATGAGCTCAGCACGATTCTGAGCTTCGATATCTCGCACTTGCACCCGCTCGAGAATAGCTCCGTAGGGGTAGGCGTCGGGGCGGAATCCGCCGGCGCGTTCGATGATCGAACTGAGGCGCTCGCCATTTTGAATTCCGTAAGTGCCGCCGTGCATGACCTCACCTTTCACTTCGATCATGGCGCCGACGTCGTTCCAGCCGGCGAGCTCGCGGATGGTCAGCACGTCGCCATCATGCAGGCGAACGTCGGTATCGGGTTCCCCGGCGAGCGCCTGCGCAATGGGCACGGACATGTGCTCGCTGGTAACCGTGCTGCCCTGCGTCACCATGTAACGGGTAAGGTCGGCCTCTTCGGTGTAGGCGCCGCGCTTCAATCCACCAGCCAGGCGGACGAGGTCGGCCGCGCTCATGTCTGTGCCGAGAGGATATTTGCCGGGCCGCGCGATCTCGCCTTGAATGCTCACGGTCGGGGGATCGAACTTGTTGACGCTCTTGTGGATGAAGACACGATCCTTCGGCTCGAGAAGAACGTTGTTGACGGAATCGCCTTCCAGCGCTTTGGCAAGGTTGACGTCGATGACTTTGAGCTTACCGTCTTCGGTCTTCCGAAAGACTTGAGCATCGTTGAGTTGCGCGTCGGGTGACGCACCGCCGGCCAGGAAGACGGCGTCGCGAAGATAGGTGGCACCATTGGTGACGTGATCGCCAGGATCGCGCACTTCCCCGGTCACCGTGATGACCGGCGCGTCTTCGAAATCGTAACGACCAAAGATGCGAACCGTGTCGAACGGCTTCAGGGCGATGTCTTGTTGTTTTCCCGCGAGGGCATCATCGAGATTAAAAGCGATCACTTCCGGAGAGAAGTCGGGCGGATTGAGGCGAATAACCTCGGCATGCCGTTTATAAGGCTCAGGGAGAACATCGGAGTAGGAATGGATGACATCGGAAACGCGCATCCCATCCTTGTATGCGTACTTACCGGGCCGAAAGACGTGGCCGTCCAGGTAGATGGTTTTGTCCTCGTAGGGCAGGATCGGAGAAATTTTAATCTTGTCGCCGTTCTGAACCTGGAAATCATCCAACTGCTTATTGACGGCTTCCTGGTTGTTGGTTTCACCCAGGTCGACGCGCAACATAGTCCGTTGCTCGTGGGCCTGGAGGCGCTCGATGTCGATCTGGCGCAGGGTGCCAGTCGGCAGCACTCCGCCGGCGAGTTCGAGGACCTCGGCCAGGCTCTTCTCGCCATGAAGTTCATAAATCGCGGGACGGCGGACCATGCCCTGAACAATGACCTCAGGGCCGAGTGGCGGCACGAGCACGGTATCCCCGGCCTGCAGGTGTTCCAATCCCGATTGGACGCCATGCAGCAGCAGATCATAGACGTCGATTTCCTGAATCAACTGCTTGCCGCGATAGTGGCGCAGAACGCGGAGCGAACCGCGCGAGGTGGGCCCACCCGCCAGAAAGACTGCGTTCAGAGGGGTCGAGAGTGAACTGACGTCATAGGCGCCCGGCCGTTCAACGTCGCCTACGACATAGACGCGAACCGAACGCAAACGCGCCAGCGAGACATCGGCCTGAGCACTGCGGAACTGGCTACGCAGGGCATCCTGAATCATGCGCTGCACGTCGCCCAGGTTGCGGCCGGCAACTTGAACGGTGCCGACTTCTGGAAGCGCGACGCGACCTTCACGATCCACAACCCGCTGCAGTCTTTGCGAGACACTCCCCCACATATCGATGCTTAAACCATCGCCTGGACCAACGACATAGTCCGGGCCGGCGGGCATATCCATGGGGAGTTCGTCGAAGTTGCCGGTGCCGTTGTGGAAGATGTCCATCCCAAAGCGCTCGAGAACGGGTGGGCGCTTGGAAAACTGAGCATAGAGATCATAGAGAGACGGAACATCGGCGTAGGGATCAGCATGATGACGCAGCACCATGCTGTCTTGATGTTCCCGAGGGGGAAAGGTCCGAGGCCACATGGGCCTGGACTGTGTATCAAGGCGCGACTCCTGGGGAAAATTTTGGCTGTTGTCGCGCTTGAGATCAAAGCCGGACATCGCGGAAAGGGCATCCGGCAAACCGCCCGGCATGGCGGAGATTGACGGAGTCATGCCGAGACTGAGCTTATCCATGCCTCCCGATGCCATTGGGGAGTTAGAACTTGCATTCAGGAGTTGCGGAAGATCTCCAGGTTGAATTCGGGGCATCGATGGGTCGGTGCGAAACCCATCAAAGGAATCGGCGCCCGATTGATTCTGATTCTGAATAGAGGTCCGTTGCACTTGGCGCTGGAGTTCGTTGTTCTCTGGATTCTGGGGGCTGGGCTGCTGCTGATACCCGGGCTGCTCCTGGATAGGTGGGTAAGCGGGATAACCCGGAGGTAAAGGCGTCAGCAACTCCTGATCGTGCCGGAGCCAGTAAGAATCTTCCTGGTTCCGATGAACCTTCGTCAGATTTTCCAGGTCGCTCGCTTCTTGCGGCGCAGGCTGCCCCTTCTGCGGCAATTGAGATTGCATCGCGGCCCGCGAGGCCAAGGTGCGGGCCATTTCCTCGCGTTCCTCCTTGTCGGGCAAGGCACGGATGTATTGTCGATCTTCAATCTCGCGGGTGATCAGGATGCGAACATTCACATCTTCACGAACCAGACGATAAAGGGCATCATCGTTCAGATCCTGGGGATCAAGAATTCTGCCTTGCTCGTAAGCCTTGCGGACAAGGAGCTTCTTGACTTGCAACAACAGGCCCGGTTCATCCCGCAGAATCGAGATAATCTTGTCTGCCGAGAGAGCAACCAGAAGATCCGCTTCCTGCTGGGCACGCGAGTCCGCCTGGCGTATGGCCGATTGACGGTCCGAGTCTTCCGAATATCGGTGGCCCTGTTGCGGTTGCGGTTGTGGTTGTTGTTGCTGAGCCTGGGCAATGCCCAGACTGACTATCAGGGCCGACAGGATTCCAACCACTCGGGAACTCAAGCACGAATTGCGCATTGGGATCGTCATAGCTCCCCTACTCGGAAATGTTTGGCAGTCCCGGCAACGGGGATGGACATTGCGCGAAGGAACTGAACCTTGAACGATCAGGCAACCGGCTCAACATCGGCTTCGCCGATTTCCATGGCGACCGATCGCTGGATCAACGAAATCGAAATCACGATGCGGACTTGATCTTTTCTGCGGACGAAGATGCCCTCGATACCCGCCATGGGACCGTTGACGATGCGGACGCGTCGGCCAACCTGCAGATACGGGTGAGGGTGCACAACCACCGAACCGATCACTCCCCGGCGCAACGCTTCAATCTCGGCAAGTGGAACGGGTGCAGGCTTCCCTTGGAAAGAAACAATCTGTACCACACCTGGAAGCCGGAGAATGTCCAGGCGATTCCGGTCCGTCATTTGCACAAATACATAACCGGGAAATAGCGGCAACTCCAACCGTTTGCGACGATCCTTCCACCGCCGCACAGAGGTGTATAGAGGAAGGAATGAGCCGATGTTTCGCTCTATCAGCTGCTGAGCGACATACTTTTCGTGCCGCGGACACGTGTAGGTCACGTACCAGGGAGCGTCTGCCGCTTCCAGCGGTTCGAGGCACTGTCCAATCATGCCCGGGCGGATCGGGGTTTTCTCGGTTGCGATTGCCTGCATAGAAACCATCCAGTTGCTACAGCTTCGCCACCTTACTTACAGGTGATTTATCCTGTAAGTAACAGTATTTTCTACGATTTATACACTGCAATACACTTACTAAGCTACTCTGCCAACTGCGGTGACACCTGCCAACTGACAAGTGCGGTCGAGCATAACCCGGCAACAAACAACCCGTTCCTTGCTTGTCTGCCACATAGGTGGATCAGATTTGGACGAGTTCCGCGCGATTGCGGACGGCGCTGAGAATGCCTTCTTCCGACGTCTGAACAGCGCGCGAGCGAATATCCACAAAGGCCCAATAATACGTGCTCTCCTGCTGCCCCGAGGGAATCGCGAGGATTCGCATGGACGGGTATCGTCCCAGCAGGAATCCACACAACCCCGGACGCTGTTCTGGATCCTCGAGTGCGATGATGAGGAAGTCAGGACGCATCCTCTCCACGAGCTCGGTGATTTCACGGTCGTTTCCGGCTTCGCCAACGACTTCGATGTCGGGTTGATCTGCAATTGTTGCCAAGACCAACTCGCGCATCAAACGCGGCCGATTTGCGACAAGGACTCTGATTTTTGGCACGGTCCGCTCCCTGGCGGTGAGTATGCCGAGAAAAGAGTCGGGGAAGAAGGCTCAAACAGTGACTAGGACATATGTTGTCACGGGAGGTACCCGGGTCCAGAGCCATAGGCAAGTTGTGTACTAATTGAAATCTCAATGCAGTACCAATGTAGTACCAACTTTGGCTTCTGCGGCGGGCAACGAGTTTACTCGCTTGAGGCTGGTCTTATGGCTGCGGATAAATGGAGTTCGACGGAGCCGGATCGTCATAATCCCGACCGTACTTGTTCTTGTGTGCCAGGATCGAACCGCTGGTCGCGACCAGCTGAATGGTCCCGAGGGTGGCGCTCTCGGGGCTGATCGTGATCTCCCGGGTGACCGATTGCAGCGCTTGGGGAAGAGCGCGCTCGCTCCAGGCATGGAGCACGTACGCTCCGTATGGCACATCCGGAATGCGGATCTCCCCGGTCGGACTTGAGATGGCATAGAGGCGCGTGGTGATGGCAATTACGACCGCGCTCATCTGGGGATGGATATTGCAGAAGATATAGCTGATGCCGGGGCGGTCGAAATGCACGATGCGCGCACTCCCCGCCTCATAGAGCCCGAGATCGAATCTTTTTCCTTCGAAAAGGGAAAATACATTGTGAAAGAAGGGGTCGTGGTTGGGAAACTCCACCGCGGTTCCAACCGGCACGACGAGCAGGTGCGGCGAGAAGCTCTTGTTTTTCTGAACCAACTGCGGGTGGGAGGCAGGGTCCGGAAGAGCGCGCGTGAGGTCCGCGTGAGCGGAGGAAACCGGCAAAAGCCAGACCACGGTGGTGGGGAAGGTCTTGGTACCTTCATGCTTCCCATTTTCGACGAACTCGACCTTGCCGGTGACCACACTGGTTTGCCCGAAGCATGCCATGCATGTCAGCGCCAGGGCCCAAGCCGAGATCATGATTCTGCGAAGCATCGGTAAGCGGCGCAACAAGTTCTTCAGAACAGAACACCCATCATCAGGTTGATATGATCCGCCGTTCGGGAGCTGTTGTCGATGGCAAACGTTCTATAGTGCTGGTATTCCGCTGAGAGCAGAAGGTCCGACCGCGGACGGTAGATCACATTGCCCAAGATGCCTCGGTTGCGAACCAGGGAGGCATCCAGATAAGCGTGCCCGTAAGGAAAGTAGCGAACGTCGTTGGCGTAGGGGTTGTCTTGACCGAAGGCGGCGTTGAATTCGAGCTTTGGCGTCGCCTTGAGCTTGAGCTGGGACCAGCCTCCGATCGAGTCCAAGCCGAGAACTGAGGCCGACGGGTCAGAGAGTGGCTGGCTGAAAATGACACTTCGACCGATGCCCCCGCCTAAGCCTCCGAGCGCCCGCCCACGATAAAACTCGCCGCTCAAAGCCAGGTGAGAACCGAGTGGCAAGTCCCAGTCCGCCATTGCTGCCCACGCATCGACCGCCCGGGCAAAGCCGTAATTTTGCGCGCTGTAGTATCCACCCGCTCCCAAGGTAAGCGGCTGACCGAAGACGGAATGAGTCCAGGCAATTCTGCTAGCGATGGCAGGCTGACGAGACAACTCCCCTGCCTGGGGTTGACGGTAGTACTCATTTGGCGGAGGCTCACCGCTGACCGGATCGAGGATTCCTCCCTGCACGGTGAAACCCGAATTCTCCGACAAAACAAAGCGATGCTCGATCCGAACTTGAGGCGTCCAGTTCCATAGATTCCCGGAATAAGCCAGGGCCGGGGTTGCCAGGGAAGCAAACGAAGTGGGCGTTAGCGGTGAAAAGAACAGAACATCCTGCCCGGCCACAATCGACGTGCGCGCCCAGTCTAGGCGCATCGTCCCGGTGCGCAGTCGTACCAATCCTGTATTGATGCCCTCGGGTGCATTCGGAAAGCCGCCTGCAAAATCAAATTGCAGGTTGGCCGCGGTGCGTGCGCCCAGAAATGTGGGACCAGACACTTCAAAACCGAGCTGTGACTGCCGGAGTGTTCCGCCGAAGTTGCCGCCGGTGGAGCCTGCAACCGGTTTCAAAGCAAGTGAGGGGAAGTCAATGTTATCAACCCTGCCCTGGTTGCCGAACAGGTTGAGGAGCACGATTCCCGAGAAGCGAACTCTGTACTTCGAAGCGCTTTCCACCTTCGTCTGGTACTGATCATCGACCTTTCCGCTCAACAGCTGATACTCCTCCTCAAGCTTGGCCAAACGATCACTGCCGGACGGTGGCATCGCCTGCGCAGGCGAGGCGTCTACCGCCGGGGGTGGGGCTTGGAGTTCCGCCGCGGAAACCTCGGCTTCTGCAGAGTGCTGCAGCTTCAGTTCCGCTCGAGTGGTCTCGAGTTCCGTGCGCAAGGCCCGGGTCTCAGCCCGATATTGGGCGGCCTCCTGCCGGATCTCGGTGACCGCCGCCTGCAAATCGCGGATCTCCTGCTGAAGCTGAGTTACCGATTGGCGGAGTTCACCAGCCGGGGCAGCATCGCCGCCCGTCTGAGCCTTGGAAGGCAGGACGCACAGTGCCGCCAGGGGCAGGAGCCACCCAACCCGCCGCGTGCACGAATGCCGATATGCTTGAAGCATGCTTCCTCCCGCTCCGGGCCTCGCAAAAACCCGGATTTGTGAACCAGTATGCTGACCGCGCGCCCCTAGGCATGAACGCGCAAAGGGAGATCCTTCTCCGGAGAGAGGCTCAAGGGCAGGGTCACTTTGAATACAGTTCCGGCGGATGAAGTGCGTTCGACAACGACATCCCCGCCATGATCCTGAACGATTTTCTGAACGACGGTGAGTCCCATCCCGGTTCCATTCTCCTTGCCATGACTCACGAAGGGTTCAAAGAGGTGGTCTTTCACCGCCTCTGCCACCCCCGGACCGTTATCTTCTACGAAAATTTCCAGTTTGTCAGGCAAGCGATGTAAGCGGACTACGATTCTTCCGGTGTCCCGGGGGACGGCTTCGCAAGCGTTGAGGATGAGATTCAGGAAAACCCGCTCCATACGCCGGGAATCGAACCAACCCTCGGTAACGCCATCGGCAGACAGATCGATGCGAACATCGTGATAGTTGGGATGCAACTTGGCGGCATGAATGGCGCGCTCGACGGTGTCGCGTACGTCCCCGTAGGCGGGGCGCAGCGATTCGCGGGTACGAGAGAACTCCAGCAGAGACTCGATCAGATCGGTCATCTGGTTCACGGCGGTTCGGACTTCGCCGTAAAGTTCCTCGCGCTGGGCGGTGGTGAGATTGCCCTCGCAGAGAAACTCGGCATTGGCAACGATGGCGGCCAGCGAGTGTCTCAGATCGTGGGAAATGGAGCTTGCCATACGCCCAATCGTGGCAAGCCGTTCGGAGTCGAGCAGTTCCCGCTGCGCGGTCTGAATGTTCTGGCGCATCCGATCGAAGGCCGAGGTCACTTCCGCGACTTCATCTCCACCGTGGGCCTCGAGCGGATAGGTATAGTCTCCCTGGCCAAGCGCTCGGACTCCGGCGACCAGGTTGCCAAGGGGCTTGGTGAAGGTGTGGGAGATGAAAAAGACCAGCAGGCTGCCCGCCAACACCGCGGTCAGGCCCAGGCCCAGCAGCAATTGATTCAGCCGGCTGAGAAAACTCGTCGCCTGATCGAACGATTTCAAGACAGTCAAACGAACCCGAGGCTCCGCACCCGGATTCAATTCCACGGAAGTTCCCAGAAAGCGCTCGCTGGCCAACTGGATGGTCTCGGTGCCGATTTCTGCTCCGAGGGCTTTGCTCTGCCGAGCGAGTTCCGACTCCTGAGCGGGAGACAAGGTGCTGCAAACGATAGAGTCTCCGGCTTCAAAGGCGACCTGGCCGGCCGCGACCTGGCGGACGTTGCGCGCGATGCGATCGTTAATCTCATACCCCAGGGCAACATAGCCCAAGAGGCGGTTGTCGGCGGCCTTGCCGAAATAAATCGGCTGAACGAAGACCTCGTAGAGATGCCCGGCGCCATACCACCAGTGGCTGACTTGATCGCCCTCCAGGGTGCGAGGCAGCGCTTCCTGTGCGATGCGAGGCGTGAAGGCGGGCGGCACACCGTGCAGGGCCATCACTTTGCCCGAGGGATCGGCCAGCAGGAAGAGATCGCTTCCGGCAAGCTGCCAAACATCCCGCGATGCGTCTTCAATGGTAGGAGCGTCGCGAGTCGTCATCAGGGCACGGATGTTGGGCAGGTCGGCGAGCAACTGCGCCGAGCGTGTCAGGGTCAGTTCGCGTTGCTGCTGGAAATTCTGAAAGGTGACGACGGAATTCTGCAGGTCGCGGGCGATCTCTTGGCGAATCTGCTCACGAACACTCTGACGGACGACCAGCAGGGTGGTGCAGGTGAGGCCGGCAGAGACCGCCAGCATGGACAGGAGAAACTTGGTCTGTAGTCGCGGCCCAGCCATGGTGTTCTAGAGGACTCAAATTGCACGAGTCACTAGGGTACAAATTTATAGCCCGCACTGTGCACCGTTCGAAAGTGAACCGGATTTGAGGGATCCCGCTCCAGTTTCTGCCGCAACTTCAAGATGTGATTATCCACAGTGCGGGTGGAGGGGTAGTTCTGATAGCCCCAAACCGTATTGAGAAGCTCTTCGCGCGAGATGACACGCTCGGGATTGTTCAGCATGAAGCGAAGGATCTTAAACTCCTGGGCGGTCATCTGAACCGGGCGACCGCCGCGAGTCAACTCCATCTTCGCGAAATCCACGCGAACGTCGTCAAAGCCGGCAACGTCACCAGGGACAATCCGATTCAGACGGCGCATGGCGGAGCGGACTCGCGCCAGCAGCTCACGGGGACTGAAAGGTTTCGTGACGTAGTCATCGGCACCCATCTCCAGCAAGAGGACCTTGTCGGTGACGTCGGATTTCGCGCTCAGGACTACAACCGGCACAGCGGGCGCGAGCTGCTTGACCTCGCGGCAAACATCCTGGCCGGAAACTCCCGGGAGCCGAAGGTCCAGCACGAGTACGGACGGCTGCGCCGCGCGGAACAGTTCAAGGCCGGCCGTGCCGCTGGAAGCGATATCGACAATGAAGCCTTCCCCTTCGAAGAGCCGCTTTAGTGCTTTCTGGACAGCTCGGTCGTCTTCAATCACGAGAATGCGCTCTATCGGAGCGAAATGCCCCGCGACTCCAACGGTGCTCGACATGGACGACACGCCGACCTCCCCGGTTTTACTGATGATTTGAGAACACTCCGGGACCCGGTCTCAACCTTATACTAACCGATGTGCCAAGACGGGCTATGTTACGGAAAAATCACGAATTTTGGACAAATTCTTGACATTCCAAGGGGTGCTCTTGTCCGCTTCTGCCTCCGAAGAATCCTTCGCGCTCGAGTTGTTGAAGACTTTCGCTGGATCTGCCGATAAACAATTAAGAAGAGAGGTGCTTGGCATCGGAGGGCCGGCGCGTGGCAGAGGCGAAATTCCCAAGGTCACTGACGGTTTTGAACGGCTGGGGCGCGCCCCGAAAATACCTCTCTGTGACCTACACCATTGAGCCAGAGGAACGACTTGTTTCGAGTCAGTTTTGCGGCGTGCTTTCGGCTCGGGGACTTGAAATGTATGCCAACTCGCTTCGAACAGATCCTCGCTTCGATCCGACATTTGGCGAGCTCGTCGATCTGCGAAAGGTAGATGAGATCCATCTGCGACCCGAAGATGCTCTGCGGCTTGCAGATCAAGTTGATCCCTTCCTGCACGATGCCAAGCGCGCCTTCGTGGCGCAGACGCAGATGCAAGTCCACTCAGCCAGAATGCACCAACTTCTTCAAAACAAGAGAACCATCCAGATCTTCTCTACCATCGAAGAAGCCAGGCGCTGGGTCTGCAGCTGAGCTGTCTCGCTGCTGGCAAAACTACCAGTTCTCAAGCGCCAGCACTACTGCTCCACTAGTAGGTGCTAGAGTTTTATAAGCAGGTCGCCGAATCGCAATACATGCTGAAACAGGTCGCAGTCGGATCGAGACATAAAACAAACCGAACCCACACCCCAAGGGGTGCTGTCTAGACTTCAGCTCAGGGCCCACACAAATTTATTCGCACAGAATTCTTTCATGTGAGGAGTGCAGATGTTCGGAGGCACCTCGGCCCTTCTTGTCTTTCTTTTGTCGCTGTCGGTCAAACCGGGCTACCTCAATCAAAGAGACAGTTTTCTTGCGCCCGCGGAGCAGGTGACCCGCGGGCAGTCGGGAGCACTCCTGGACCTGTCAGGCGAAACATTAGTCCCTGCGACTTCGCAACCAACATGTAGCGCCAATCCCGACGGTTCAACAAACGAGGTGTACCCGCAGCCGCCCAGCCCTTGTCGCCTGGGTGAGGGGTACGCGCCCGCGGACCTTGGGACTGAACGCACAGAGTCCGTGGGAGCGCCTGGGGACGGTTCCCAGCCGCCCCAAGGTACAGCCTCGAGGCAACTGCAGAACCCGCGATCGAGCACGAGCCTTTCCCGCGACGAGTTCATCGCGGTCGAGCCGGTGACGCCCGAGAAAGTCGCACCGCCAAGGGTGCAGTGGCGTCAACTGATGGGAGCCTCACTGCGCTACCTCGGAGTGATGCATTCGTTCCGCCTGGCGACGGAAGCAGGAACCCGCTACGGCCTGACCCACAATTCCTTCTGGGGAGGATACATGGCTGCGCTTGGAGCCATGCACGGCTGGTCTGATGGCGACGGCTACTATGAGAATTATCTGGGACACCCGATTCAGGGATCGGTCTCTGCCTACATCTGGATTCACAACGATCCGCGTTATCGGAACGTCGAGTTTGGGAAAAATCCCGATTACTGGAAGAGCCGCATGCGGGCCTATGCTTATGCCTGGGCTTTCAGCGAGCAATTCGAGATTGGCCTGCTGAGTGAGGCCTCGATCGGGAACATCCAGCGATACTGTTGCCAGTATGGTTTCGTAGATCACGTAATCACACCCAATGGTGGTATGGCGTGGGTGGTCGGCGAGGACGCGCTCGATAAGTACGTGGTGCGCCGAATTGAAGATTCCACGCACAACCTGGGTCTTCGGATTGGCGCACGAATCGCTCTGAACCCCGTGCAAAGCTTCGCCAACCTGATGAACCTCGAGTATCCCTGGTACCGCGAAAATCGTGCGGCTCCCAGCCGATACGAATCGGCGATGGGAACATACGCGGGTGTTGCGCCGGTGGAGGCTTCAGCCTCGAAGACTTATCCGCTCGTGCCGAGATTTGAGTTCACGGCGACGCTGCCCTCTGTGATGCAGATGGGAGGGCTCTCTTGCCTCGGGGGTGGGGGAGTTGGAGGCTTCCGAGTGGCCGACTCCTGGCAATGGACGCTCGAAGTGAGCGGCTGCACGCTGGGGAATAGCACGCCACAAAACTGGAGCGGCGACTCCCTGACGTTTACCACCGGACCGGAATGGATTCGACACACGCAAAGCCGGTGGAGCCCGCACGCACACGTACGGGTCGGCGGGCAAAAAGTCACCCTGCAACACGCCGATCCCAAGGAGCGAGCCGTTATTACCAGCATCGTCCCCGCAGGCACCGATCTGAATCCCTATTACCACATGTTTACAACGAACTATGAGAGCACCGGACTCTCCATGTCGATGGGTGGCGGCCTCGATTATCGTTTGTACTCCGGGCTGGCCGTGCGGGTTGCCAATTTGGACTATGTGCATTCCTGGCTGGCGCCGGTCAATGGCATCGATTTCAACCAGGGCGTACGGTTTACTACCGGTGTGGTTCTGCGTCTCGGGACGTGGTGACAAGGTCCCGCTTTCAGCCTTTTAGCGCGCGCCCTCCTTCCGAAGCATGTTTCTGACCCGCCGCGCTCTACAGTCCTATAATGCAAATATCCGCTTCGCCAGGAGATCGATATGCAAGCGGCTGTCCTCACGATAAACGGCAAGCAGTATCGCTTCACAGCTCCTCCCGATCAGCGTTTGCTCTGGATCCTACGTGAAACTCTGGGCCTCACCGGAACCAAGTACGGGTGCGGAGAAGGCCAGTGTGGAGCGTGCACGGTTCTGATCGAAGGCAAGCCGGTTCGCTCATGCCTGACCACCCTGTCAGCGGCTGTCGGAAAGCAAATTGTCACGATTGAGGGACTGGAGCGAGACGGCGCTCTACATCCGGTGCAGCAGGCCTTCCTGCAGGAAGAGGCATTGCAGTGCGGGTATTGCACATCCGGCATGATTCTCTCGGCAGTAGCATTGCTGAACCGCAAGCCGAATCCCACCGATGACGACATTACCGGCGCCATGAACGGGAACATCTGCCGGTGCGGCACCTATCCCCGCATCGTGGCGGCTATACGCCAGGCGGCACAGGGAAAGTCGAAAGGATCGGCCGCATGAACCCCATGGACCTGGAACTGACTCGGGAATTGAAGCAACACGAAATCAATGGCGACCTGCACTGGTTTGCGCTGGACCGGCGCGAGTTCGTAAGGCTGTTCGGCGGAGGACTGCTGGTTTGTGCGTGTGTGCGGGGGTTGCCCGCGCAGGAGTCGGGCCGGGCCCGAACGACTCATGAACTCCCCAAGGACCTTGCCGCATGGTTGCACATCGGCGAGGACGGGCAGGTCACGATTCTCACGGGCAAGGTCGAAATGGGGCAGAACATTCGCACCTCGCTGGCGCAGCAAGTCGCGGAAGAACTGCATGTATCGGTAGAGTCCATCTCGCTCACCATGGGCGACACCGATCTGGTTCCCTGGGATGCGGGCACGTTTGGCAGCCGCACCACACCGACCATGGGACCGCAACTGCGGGAAATGGCCGCTACCGCGCGCGAGATGCTGCTGGCCATGGCAGCTCGACAATGGCAGATCGATGCATCCACCCTGGTTGCGGAAGATGGACGCATCTCGGACCCGAAAACCAAACGGTCCCTCAGCTATGGCGAACTCACCCGTGGCCAGAAGCTGGTGAAGATCGTCGAGGGCGATCCCACTCTCACGCCCGCAACTGAGTGGAAGGTGGCAGGACAACCGGCCCACAAAGTGGACGGAACCGCCTTTGTGAGCGGGCGGCATCAATATACGTCGGACCTGCGGCGGCCGGGGATGTTGTACGGCAAGATCCTGCGACCACCAGGCTTCAGGGCCAAACTCGTCAGCTTCGACGACAGCGCTGCGAAGGCGATTTCAGGCGTGACGGTGGTGCACGACGGAGATTTCATTGGTGTGACTGCACCCGATCTCTGGTCGGGAGACCAGGCTCTCTCGAAGCTGAAAGCGCAATGGAATGTTCCACCGCAGATTTCCGAGCGCGAGATGTTCGACTACTTCCGCAAGAATGCCGATGCGGACAAATCAGAGCTAGAATCGCCGGAGGTAAGCGGATCGGTTTCAAAAGCCATGGCCAGCGCGGAGATCAAGCTGGCACAGACCTACACCGTAGCCTACATTCAGCACGCGCCGCTGGAACCTCGGGCGGCCGTCGCGGAATGGCAGGGCGAGAAACTTACGGTGTGGACGGGCACGCAGCGTCCGTTCGCGGTGCGCGATGAGCTGGCCGCGACGTTTCGAATTCCAACCGAACAAGTCCGGGTCATGGTTCCCGATACCGGGTCGGCTTACGGTGGAAAGCACACCGGCGATGCGGCCGTCGAAGCCGCCCGCCTGGCCAAGGCCGCCGGCAAGCCGGTAAAGCTGGTGTGGACCCGGGAAGAGGAGTTCACCTGGGCCTATTTCCGGCCTTCGGGTGTGATCGATGTAAAAAGCGGCGCGCTTCGCGACGGCACGGTTACCGCCTGGGAGTACCACAACTACAATTCCGGGCCGGCGGCGATCGGGACACCCTACAACATCGCGAACAAGTTGATCCAGTTTCATCCGGTGGACGCGCCGTTGCGGCAAGGTTCCTATCGCGGCCTGGCGGCGACTGCCAATCACTTCGCCCGCGAATCGCACATGGATGAACTGGCTCACGCTGCCGGGATGGACCCGCTGCAGTTCCGTCTGAAGAACACGGCCAATGACCGGCTGCGAGCTGTTTACAATGCGGTTGCCGAAAAGGCCGGATGGGGTAAGCAAAAGTCTGGGGCGGGCCACGGGTTTGGGGTTGCAGGCGGCATCGAAAAGGGTGGATACGTAGCGACGATTGCCGAAGTGGAAGTTGATTCCAAGCACTCGTTGCGGGTAGTCCGGGTTGTGGAGGCTTTCGAGTGCGGGGCGGTGGTGAACCCGAACGGACTCCAGAATCAGATTGAGGGCTCCATCATAATGGGACTGGGGGGCGCGCTCTCCGAGGCCATTCATTTTGAGAACGGCCGGATTCTCAATCCACACTTCGCAGAATATCGCGTGCCCCGCTTCCAGCACCTGCCGCAGATTGATGTCGTGCTGGTCGACCGCAAGGATTTGCCCTCGGCGGGCGCGGGCGAGACTCCGATCGTAGGCGTAGCACCAGCGGTTGCCAATGCGATCTTTGCAGCGACGGGTGAGCGCTTACGAGCGATGCCCCTGCGAGCCGGAGAAACGAGCTAGGAAGTTATCCCTCCGCGTATCGGACAGTGGCGGAGGTCTATGGCGGACGTGCAGGCGCAAATCAAACTCGGCCGCATCTCCGGCATCTCCATCGGCCTGCACTACAGTTGGTTAATCATTGCGCTGCTGATTACGCTTTCCCTCGCCGACCATTTTCACACCGTGAATTCGAAATGGAGCGATGTCGTGCTCTGGTCCGCCTCAATCGTGACCGGCGTACTGTTTTTCGTAGCATTGCTGCTGCACGAGTTGGCGCATTCTCTCGTTGCCAAAGCTCGCGGGTTGCGGGTGCGAGAGATTACGCTGTTCGCCCTGGGGGGCGTTTCCCAGATCGAGTCGGAAGCCCAGGACGCCAAGTCGGAGTTCTGGATCGCGATTGTCGGCCCGCTGACCAGCACAGTGATCGGGGTCGTTCTCCTCGGCCTGGCCTGGATCGCAGGCGGGCCGCCGGGATCCGAGCCAGCGAGCCCGGTCACGGCAGTATTGCTGTGGCTCGGCTACATCAACCTGGTGCTCGCCGTCTTCAACATGATTCCCGGATACCCGCTCGACGGGGGCAGGGTACTGCGAGCGATCCTCTGGTGGATCACCCATAATGCCGACCGCGCCACCCGGATCGCGGCGAGGGTCGGGCAGTTGGTTGCATTCGCATTTATCCTGCTCGGACTTTTCCGCTTTTTTGTGGGAGCGAACTTGGGCGGGCTCTGGCTGGCATTCATTGGCTGGTTCTTGCTCGACGCCTCTCGCAGCGGCTACTTCCAGGCACAGCTGAAGTCGGAACTCGGCGGGCACCGGGTTTCGGACCTGATGGACCGTGACTGTCCGACGGTGGAAGGCCATTTGAGCCTGCAGGATTTTGTGGATGAGTACATGCTGCGCAGCGGGCGACGTTGTTTCGTGGTCATGCAGAATGATCGCGTGGCAGGCATCATTACGCCGAAGGAGGTTACCGGGGTGGAGCGCGAGCGATGGCCGCAAACCAGCGTCCAGAGCCGGATGCGTCCGCTCGGCGAATTGCGCACTGTGAGCCCGGAGACCGCTGCGCTCCAGGCACTCGAGATGATGAGCCGGGAGGACATCAACCAGGTCCCGGTGATCTCGGACGGGAAGCTGGAGGGAATTTTCTCGCGGGCTCACGTTCTGCGCTTCTTGCAGATGCAGGCCGATCTGCACCACAATTGATCACGGCTTCGAACTACGCAGATTGTGCGGTAAACGGGTTCTTATCCGCCGTATCACGAGTCCGAGATCCGTGAATCACGCGCGCAGCGCGAGAATCTAATAGTTGCGAAACTGTTGCCTGGGCTCCCGTCCGCCCAAGGCTGAACAAAGAGTTCACGAATCCACGGGTCGACAGACCACCGACCCTTGACAGCGCAATCCAGCGGGGCCATCAACCAGACTCAGGTGGGACTTGAACTGGCCCTGGAAGACAACGATGTCACAACCATTGCAAAGAGAAGGAGAATCCATGCCCTACATTCATGTCGGGAAAGAAAACTCCAGCGACATTGATCTCTATTACGAAGACCATGGCTCGGGCGATCCGGTCGTGCTGATCCACGGATACCCGCTCAGCGGCGCCTCCTGGGAGAAACAATTGCCCGTGCTGCTGGCGGCAGGCCACCGCGTCATCACGTACGATCGCAGGGGATTCGGCAATTCGAGCCAGCCCACGACTGGCTACAACTACGACACTTTTGCCGACGACCTGCACAAGCTCATCGGCCATCTGAAGCTGAAGAATTTCACCCTGGTCGGATTTTCGATGGGCGGCGGCGAAGTCGCGCGCTACGTGGGCAAGTTCGGCTCGAAGGGCATGAACAAAGCCGTGATCATCGGCGGCGTTCCGCCGTTCCTGCTGAAGACGCAAGATAACCCGGAAGGCGTGGACGGCAGCATTTTCGAGGGAATTCAGAAGGAGGTAGCCGCGGATCGTTACGCGTTCTTCACTGACTTCTTCAAGAACTTCTACAACAGCGACGTGTTAATGGGAAAACGCATCAGCGAATCGGCAGTGCAAGCCAGCTGGAACGTGGCAGCCAGCGCCTCGGCTACCGCAAGCCTGGCGTGCGTTCCGACCTGGCACGAAGATTTCCGGCAGGATCTGGCCCGCATCGATGTGCCAACCCTGGTCATTCACGGCGATTCGGACCGGATTGTGCCGATCCATGCGGCTGGAGCGCGCACCGCGAAGCTGGTTAAGGATGCGCGTTTTTACGTGGTCAAGGATGGCCCGCATGCCGTCGGTTGGACCCATGCTGAGGAAGTCAACCACGAACTTGTGACCTTCCTGAGTAAGGCGGCCGCAAGGGAAACTGACCGAGAAGCGGTGGCGTGAAGATCTCGCATTCGGGCGCCGCAGAAATGCGGCGCCAGAAACTTTACGGTACGCTGGTCTTGCTCGGGTGCAATTTGCGAAACGCCTCAAAGGCGGCGGGACTTGCCTGCTCGTGCAGGAGTTTGCGCCGAGTTGCGCTATCCAAAGTAGGATCGTGAAACAGCCGGCTTCGTTGTTCACCGAGTTCTTCGACCCACGCCGCATATTCGAGTCCGATTCTTTGCTCGAATTCGCTGCGAAGCCTTTGCGCCAGCGCCGGACTGTTGCCCGCCGTCGAGATGGCGATCTGTAATGGACCGCGTTGCACGACCGCCGACGCATAGCAGTTGCAGTGCTCGATATCGTCAACCGCATTGCAGAACGTAGTGCGCTCCTCGGCTTCCGCAAAAACCCCGCTGTTGGTAGCAGGATCGGCGATGGAGACAACCAGAAAAGCGCCCTTCAAGTCCCCTGGTGCATAGGCGCGAGCCTCCCAGCGCACCCGCCCTTCTCGCGACCACTCTGCGATTCTGTCGGTCACCGCCTCGGCGATGACTCTTACGCAAGCCTCGGCTTCCAGAAGATCGGCGATCTTGGCTTCGGCCATATGATTGCCGCCGATCACAACACAGTTGCGGCCTTGCAGATTCAAGAACAGGGGATACAGCCTACTCATAATGGATCTCCCGTGCGAGTGGCTTCGGTTGGTTCGAGAGACAGTCTATTCGATCGAAGGGCTAAGGAGGGGTGGGAGCAACTCCAAACAGGGTCGCGATAGCAGGCGCCTGATGAAAAAGGGGGCGGACCTTACATCCGCCCCGCCGGGGCTGCTGCTCGTGACGACTGGCGTGGGAGGGCCTAGCAGCAGCACAAACCGGGAAGCCCCGAATAGCTCTTACTACTGCGACGCTGGCTGCAGCGTCTTCACCAGCCACGGAATAATGACCTGCTTGAAGATCAGCGGGTCCGGCCAGACCTTTACCTGGCGCCCGAGATGTCCACCTTGCGGGTTGACCCAGGCGGTCTTGGGAACATCGCCTTTGCTCAAGAGGAGGTAGAGATCAGCGATGGGAACCTGCGTGTCGAGCGCCCCGCCAATGACAAGCATGGGAGCCATCGGCTTACCCAGCAGGCCCTGACTGACCAGTGACAGCGTAGGGAAGATCTTCAGCATGTCATCCAGATTGTTAGCGCCTTCGATCACCGACATGAGGGCCGGCACCTGATCGAACAGATACTCGCGATTGCCGACCAGGGAATTCTCCAAAAAAGCCTTTTGGAAAAATCCATCCACCGGCGGAGATTGCGCGCTCGTCCCACGGAGCCGGGCCCGTTCGACGATGGCAAGCTTAGTCGCCCAGTACGCGCCCCAACTGACACCGTGAAGAGCGATACGATTCTTATCGATCTCGGGCCGACTCTGCGCGTAGGTGATCACCGCCGAGAGCATTCGGTCGGCGGTCAAGCTGACCTTGATGGGCGCTTGCCCGGTGCCCGGACCGTCCACCGCCAGGAAGCCAATCCCGAAGGGAAGAATGGCCGCAAAGCTCTCGGACAGGTCTTCCTTGCGGCTGTCGAGCCCGTTCACCGCGATCACCAGCGGGACGGGGCCCTTGGCGTCTTTTGGCAGTCGCAGATATCCGATGATCTCTTTCCCTTCAAAGGGAATGTGTACGATTTCCAGCGGCGAGTCGTAGAACCTGGCGTGCGCGCGAAACGCTTCGAGGGCTTTCGCGTAGCTCTGCTGCTTGCCGGGCGACGACGGGACCGGCCAACGGCCAAACGAATAAATGTGCCAGGCACGGATGTAGTCGGCGTTGGCCTTGGCCGGGTCGGTTTTCTCCAGCGACTTCGCCTCGTTGAAATAACGGTCCCCGACCCGCATGAATCCCGCGGCCCACTCGTCTTTGTCCTTGGTGTGGATGGAAGTGAAGGCGTCCTCAACGTCGGCTGGGTCGAGCCCGATCAACGGGTACATGCCATTTTGGGCGCGCTTGATAGCTTCAGTTTTGATTTCGTCCAGGGTGCGCTCTTGCGAAAACGCGCAACCAACAATGGCCAACACCAGGGCCAGCAAGCACGGGATCCCACTCAGCTGCGACTGCAGACACCTCGGCATGCAACGTTCCTTTCTTTGGCGCCAATCGGCCGATGGCCCCACACCGCCGGTTGGAAGTCGTGGAAGCGGGGGATCAAGAACCGCGCTTGTCCCCCGCGCTCTCTCTCCTCGTCACAGCAAAACAGCTAGAAAATAAACTTCAGCCCAAGCTGGATAGAACGCGGCCCGCCGGAACCAACAGCCGGATTGGCGGCCGCGACGTCGGGCGTGGCGCAACCGCAGCCAAACGGGCGCACCGAAGGATCGTTCAGACCGAATCCGTTCTGTCCTCCGAAGGGATTGGCGAAGTTCGGGTGATTGAAGATGTTGAAGAACTCGGCGCGAAACTGCAGGCGCATGGTTTCGGCCAAATGCCAATTTTTGGCCAGCGAGAAGTCGAAGTTCCTGAAACCGGAGTCTGGGAAGAAGTTCCGTCCCATGTTGCCGAACTGACCGAGCGGCGGCGGAAGCATGATGGAATTGCCCTGGGCATAGCAGCCAAAGAAGGCAAGGGACTCGGTAGCCGCGCCCGGGCTGCCTCCATCCAGAGCAAGTGCCTGCGCGTTGCAGGTGGCATTGCCGCTCGGGTTCGACGGCATGTTGTTGCCGGAGAAGTATGGGATCCCGACCCCGCCTCGTGACTTGAAGTCCTCCCGATTGCCGTAGAAGCTCCAGCGAATCGGAGTGTTGGCGGGCGGACTCACCGGCAAGGGGCCAATCCCAGCCGCATCGGTGCCCTCGTCCATCGGGCCCCAAGACTGTGGAGTGGCAAGACTCAAGATGGTATTGATCTCCCAACCTTCGAGCATCTGCCCGTAGCCTGTGCGGCCGGGGATGGCATAGGTCGCCGAGATGGTGAACCGGTGCCGAATGTCAAAGTCGCTGTTGGCATATTCCCGGCCCACATGGTAGGCGTCTTGCGGCAATCCAGACCCGTAACCGAAGTCCCAATTCGCCCCAACATTGTCGAGCGAGTGCGACCAGGTGTAGCCCAGCACCATGCTAAGACCGTGATAGTTGCGGGTGTTGAGCGTGGCCTGCAGGCCGTTGTAGTTGGAGCGATAGACATTCCCCATCTGGAAAATATTGGCCAAGTAGGGGAACTTATTGTTAAAAGGGCCGATTTCCGGAGCGACCTGGCAGGGGGCACCGTTGTTGAGGGTATTCCCGGTATCGTACTGTCCGCCATTGACAAGGTTCGCGGGCGAATTGCAGAGAGCGATATTCGCGGCCGGCCAGCCCGAGCCTACAGGCGGCTGGTTAATGTCACGGATGCCCACCAGGTTGTGGCCGTGATTGCCCACGTAGGCGATTTCCATGGACACATTCGGCGTAAAAGCGTGCTGCAAGCTGAAAGTCCAGTTCCACACATAAGGCGTCGTCAAATTCCGGTCCACGGTCATGACCGGGCAGGGGCTCCCAGGATTGCCGTTCGCCAGGACGGGAGCACAGTTGACCGAGACGGTGCCGCCATTGGGACTGTATAGCGGCGTGTTCGGTGAATCCCAAGGGATGGGATTCAGGAAGTTCTTGATCGTAACGTTGCCCGTCGTGATGGTGCCACCCGAGGTATTTCCGGCCGCGTCGATGGGCGCTCCGGTGGGCACGCTGCCGGGACCAAATGCGTTGTTAAAAGCAATGAACGACTGCCAGTTCACCGTTTCGTAAGTCAGGCCGCCGCCGCCGCGGAGCACGGTCTTTCCGTCGCCATGAAGATCCCAGGCGAAGCCCAAGCGGGGGGCGAAGTTCGTGTGATCCGGCTTGTACAAACTATCGATCTGGTGCCCGACCTGCACCAAGCCCACATTCGGATCGAAGTTGCCGAGCAGGTTGTGATCTTCGCTGACTACCGTTCGGTACTCGTAACGAAGTCCCGCGTTGATCGTAAGATTCTTCGTAACACGCCAGTCATCCTGAGCGAACAGCGCATACTCCCAGTTATGCAGGTTCAGCGCGGGGTTCCCCACCTCCACCGAGGACTTGAAGGGTAAGCCCGCGAAGAAATCTTCAAGCTGTGTGGAATTGAAGGTCAAAGTCGGAGTAGCAATCGCGAGGGCCACGCCCCCTAAAAAGGTGATGCTGCCTCGTGCATTCCCGAAGGCGGCATTGGTGACCTGGTCGCGATGCACTTCGCCCCCAAAACGCAGTGCATGTTTGCCCGCAGTGTAGGAAACGTGATCCGAGAATTGCGTAATCGAATCGGGCCCCTGGAACTTTGGCCATTTGAAGCCGCCGAGTCCGGGAAAGAAGTATCCGCCGAAGCCGATGCGCGGGAGGCCGCCAGTATTTGGTCCGCTGACCCCCGTGTTGAGTCCGTAGGCCGAAGCTGGGGTGTTGATATCGCCCGGATAGGTGGGTTGATAGAGCCGGTTGTACCCAACTCGCGCCTCGTTGACCCAGCGCGGAGAAGGCATCCAGATCCAACTCCCGCCCACCACCTGGGCGCGAGTATGAATCTTGGAGAGCCATTTCGTCTGCAATTCCGGGAAGTCCTCGACCGTCCCTGAGTTGTTTCCGAAAAAATACATGCCGCTAATACTGTGGCGCTCACTCAGCCTGAGGTCTACTTTGCCAACCGCATTGTCGACGTGGACATTGTTGTTGAATCCGTTTGAGATGTTGGTGCTCGAAGTGTTGTTCAGGGGGAAGCCCGAACCGTTGCACGTCACTTGACCGCCCGACATCGCGCAGCCAGCAATATTGAGGCTGGCCTGACTGATCGGAACTCCGTTAGCGGTAAGGTCGGCGATCGCGTCGGGAATGCTGTCCGCGCAATCGCCTGCCACGGACAAACAGGTGCCGTTGGGCGTCAGGCCTGCAAGCATGGAAGGGCTGGTGATTCCACCGAAGGAATTGCCCACGTTATAGCGCTGGCCTTCGTAGGCGCCGAAGAAAAATACCTTGTCCTTGACAATCGCGCCGCCCAGGCTGCCGCCAAACTGCTCAAGGGTTCGAGTTAGCTTTGGATTGGGGGCCGTGTTGAAGTAATTTCGTGCGTCCATAGCACCATCGCGGCCGAAGATGAACCCCGTGCCATGCAGACTGTTGGTTCCGGATTTCAAACCCACGTTGACTACCGATCCCGGCTTCCAGCCATAGTCTGCAGGTGGGTTCTGCTGCAGGTTGAATTCCTGAATCGCGTCGATGGGGAGAATGGTGGCGGAATCGCCCGCGATTCCGGCACCGTTGATGATGGCTTGTCCGGAGTAGGGCTCGCTGTTGAACAAACCTTCGACGAAGTAGGCATTGTCCTCGGCGCGCAGACCGTTGCTGCTGGTGGTCGAGAAACCGCCGCCCGGATAGCGCATTACACCGGGCCGGAGCTGAAGCAGGTTCTCATAGTTGCGGCCGTTCAGCGGCAGGTCGTTAATTTCCTTATTGCTCAGTGTGCCGCCCAAGGTAGCCGAGGTTGTATTGAGGAGCGGGACCTCGTCGGTGACGGTCACCGTCTGTGCCACATCGCCCGGGGGAAGGGTGAAATCAATCTTGACGTCCTGAGCCACTTCGACCGTGACGGTCGGCCGCTCGATGCTTTTGAAGCCCTTGGCCTCGACCCGCACCTTGTAGGTTCCGGGAGCCAGATTCGGTGCTGCGTAGTTTCCCGTGTCATCGGTGGCGAGCGTACGGGTGACGCCCCGTTGTACGTCGGTGATGGTAACTGTGGCTCCCGTAATGGCAGCACCACTCAAATCCGTAATCGTGCCCAGGATTCGACCGGTGTAGCTTTGTGCCGCCAGCGCGCCAGAGAGGGAGAGCACGAATAGCCCGGCCAACCCGACCAAAGGAATCTTGGCGAGGATGCGCATTCCGGACCTCCGGAGAAGGGTTTGGATGCTCATGTGGTCTGACAGCTGTACCACTGGATTCAAGATGCTGTCAAGCTATTTTGGTGATTCCCCGTGCTTGACGTAGGCTAGCCGAGCAAAGGTATAGTGGTATGACCACTGCTGTTCTGGGAGCTTTTAAAGCTTCATGTCTCCCCGCCCGGGCGCGGGTGTAGTTGCGTCAACCTGCTTGAAAAAGGAGTCTTAGCATTATGGCCATTGCTACTGTGAATCCCGCCACAGCGGAAGTTGTTCGGACCTTTCCTGAGCTCTCAGACGCCGAAATCGAAAAAAAATTGCAGAAGGCTGTCGACGCCTTTCACGGCCACCGCCAATCTTCCTTCGCGGAGCGTTCGCGGGCCATGCGCAAGGCGGCGGAGATCCTGGAACAGGAGAAGGAAGCGTTCGGCCGGCTGATGACGCTGGAGATGGGCAAGACTCTGCGCTCGGCGATCGCCGAGGCGGCGAAGTGCGCGACCGCTTGTCGTTATTACGCGGAACATGCGGAGCGCTTTCTGTCCGATGAAGTTGTGGAGACCGGAGCGAAGCGAAGCTTCGTGCGCTACCTGCCGCTGGGGCCCATTCTCGCGGTCATGCCCTGGAACTTTCCTTTCTGGCAGGTGATCCGGTTCGCAGCCCCGGCCCTGATGGCAGGAAATGTAGGGCTCCTGAAGCACGCCTCCAACGTGCCGCAATGCGCTCTGCAGATTGAAGACCTGTTTCGGCGCGCTGGATTCGCAGACGGAGTCTTTCAGACGTTGTTGATCGGCTCGAAGAAAGTGGACAAGCTACTCGAAGATCCGCGAATCGTGGCGGCCACACTTACCGGCAGTGAACAAGCGGGGATTCAGGTCGGGATGGGAGCGGCCAGGCGCATCAAGAAGGTGGTGCTCGAGTTGGGTGGCAGTGATCCCTTCATTGTCATGCCGAGCGCAGATCTTGAGGCAGCGGTGGCCACCGCGGTGGAGGCAAGAGTCATCAACAATGGTCAATCATGCATTGCCGCCAAGCGCTTTATCGTCGCCGAGCCGATTGCCGATGATTTTCAGCGGCGATTTGTCGATCGGATGAAGTCTTTGCGCGTCGGGGACCCCTTCGACGAGCAAACTGAGTTAGGGCCGCTGTCGAGCGCGGACGCGGTGACTTCTCTGGACGCCGACGTGCAGAAGACCATCACTGCGGGAGCCAAGGTTCTTTGCGGCGGGCATCCCATGAAGCGGGCGGGAAATTTCTATGAGCCCACGGTCCTGACTGACATTCCGAAGGAGTCTCCTGCGTATCGCGAAGAATTTTTCGGGCCGGTCGCGTCTCTGTTCCGGGCGCGCAATCTGGATGACGCCATCCGCATTGCGAACGACAGCCGCTTCGGCCTGGGCGCCAGCGCATGGACGAATGATGACCGCGAGCGCGAGCGTTTCATCAACGAACTTGAGGCCGGCATGGTGTTTATCAACAAGATGGTGGCGTCGGATCCGCGCATTCCCTTTGGCGGCGTCAAGCAATCCGGCTACGGTCGCGAACTGGGTGTCCACGGCATCCGGGAATTCGTGAACATCAAGACCGTCTGGGTCCAATAGCGCGACTGCAAAAGTCATTGACCAAGCTTGCCAGTCGAGGCTCGGTGCGGTATATTGGTCATACCACTTGACCAGCATATGACAAATCCGCAAATTGCGCCCCGAAAACCCGAGGGGTATAGTTATTGGACCATGGATGTCCATTCCCTTGCGCCACCGGGAGATAAGCCAGTGTACAAAGCTGTGCGGACGTCGCGACTCTACGAACAGATCGTGCAGCAGATCGAAGACTCCATATTAAAAGGAGTGCTGAAGCCTGGGGATCAACTCCCCGCCGAACGTGAATTAGCTCAGCAGTTTGGGGTTAGCCGGACGGCGGTGCGGGAGGCGGTGAAAGCGCTCCGGGAAAAGGGCCTGGTCGAAGCCTATTCTGGCAAGGGCACTTTTATAACGAATGGCACCTCTCAGGCGATCCGGCAGTCGCTCGACTTCATGATCCGGATCGGGCAGAGCGAGGGCGCTACTCACCTGGCCGAACTCCGCCTGGTGCTCGAGCCAGAGATCGCGGCACTGGGGGCGACGCGGATCGAAGAACAGCTTTTGGCGACCATGCGCGAAGCTGTTGCAACCATGGAGCGGAGCCTGCACGATCCGGATGCTTACATCGAAGCCGATCTCGACTTCCACCTCGCCCTGGCCGAGGCGGCGGGAAATCCCCTGATCCTTTCCCTTCTCGATTCGATTGTAGGACTTCTGCGGGAACAGCGGATGAAGATCTTCCAGGTCGATGGTGGACCGCAGCGCGGGCAGTTTCACCACAAGCGGATTCTAGCCGCCGTGGAACGGCACGATTCAGACGGCGCCCGCGAGCTGATGCGGGATCACTTGCGGCAAGTGGGCGAGGATTCCCAAGCCCCGCCCGCGAGCGAAGACACTTCCAATTCCAAACCTGCTTCCTGATCCTCAGGGTGATAGATGGCGAATCTAGGCTTCATCGGTCTCGGCGTCATGGGCAGCAACATGGTCAGCCGGTTGCTGGACAAAGGCCACAAGGTTACGGGCTACAACCGAACACGTTCCAAGGCGCAATGGCTCCTCGATAAGGGCATGCAGTGGGCGGATTCGCCACGCGCGGTCGCAGCGGCCTCTGATATTTTCTTTGCGATGGTGACGAATGCCGCGGCGACTCAGGCCATCAGCGAGGGGACGGATGGTTTCCTTGCTGGCCTGGGCGCGGGGAAATTTTTCGTCGACATGAGCACCATCAGTCCCGACGTCAGCCGGGCGCTCGCCGCGAAAGTCCGCGCCAAGAGCTCGGATATGGTGGATGCCCCGGTTTCCGGCAGCGTCATCACCCTGCAGGAAGGCCGCCTCTCGGTGATGGTTGGCGGGCGCAAGGAAGCCTTCGACCGCCTCAAACCTTTATTGCTCGACATCGGCCCGAAGGTTACGCACGTCGGCGATAACGGCCTGGCATTGTCGATGAAGATCGCAGTCAACCTGAGCCTCGCGGTGCAGATGCTGGCATTTTCCGAAGGCGTATTGCTCGCGGAGAAGAGCGGCATCAAGCGTGAAGTCGCAGTCGACGTGTTAACCCACAGTGCAGTCGCCTCCCCCATGATCGTCTATCGCGGGCCGTTCATCCTCAAGCAACCGGATGAGGCCTGGTTCGACGTCAACATGATGCAGAAGGATATGCTGCTCGCGATGGATCTGGGCCGCAAGCTGAATGTCCCGGTACCCACCACGGCGGTGACCAACGAATTTCTCACCGCGGCGCGCGGCATGGGTTGGGAGAAGACGGATTTCGCGGTGATCTTCGACGTCCTGGCGCGGATGTCCGGAGTCCCTAAATGAGCACGACGGCCGAATCATCCCGCGCGGTCAACTCCTCGGTAGACCTTTGGCTTCGCATGTATCGCCAGATGATGGCGATCCGCTTATTCGAAGAACAGGTCAACGACCTCTACATGCGCGCCCTCATGCCGGGCTTGGCGCACCTTTATATAGGGGAAGAGGCGGTGGCCGTGGGGGTCTGTTCGGCGCTCCGCAAAGAGGACTATGTGACCAGCACGCACCGCGGTCATGGACATTGCCTGGCCAAGGGCGCATCGCCCGATCTCATGTTCGCGGAGTTGCTGGGGAAGAAAGCCGGCTACTGCAAGGGCAAAGGCGGGTCCATGCATATTGCGGATCCGGCAACCGGAAATCTTGGGGCTAACGCGATTGTGGCGGGAAGCACGGGCATCGCCACCGGTGCGGCCTTCGCGGCCAAGCGGCTGGGCAACGGCCGCGTTGCGGTGTGCTTCTTCGGCGAGGGTGCGCTCGGCCAGGGGGTGCTGTACGAGGTCATGAACCTGGCAACTCTGTTCCGATTGCCGGTGATTTACGTTTGCGAAAATAATCTCTACACCGAATACACCCACTTCACCGAGACTACGGCCGGCGACATTCTGACCCGAGCCCGGGCGTTCGGAGTTGATGCGCATGCTGTAGATGGGCAGGACGTACGCGCTGTGTATGCGGCCGCCAAGGAATTGATCGACAATGCACGCCATGGCAAGGGTCCGGCCTTCCTGCTCTGCAATACGTATCGCTACCACGGCCACCACGTGGGCGACATCAACCGCGAGTATTACCGGTCCAAGCAGGAAGAGCAAAAGTGGAAGACCGAACGGGATCCGGTAAAGAACCTGGCGGACTGGCTCGCGCGGGAAGGCCATGCCGATTCTGCCGAGCTGGCGCGCATTGAGGGGCAACTGAAGGCCGAGATGCAAAAGGCGGTCGACTTTGCGGTGGCCGCGCCCTATCCCGGTCCCGAAGAAGTTGGCGAGGACGTTTATGCCTGAGGCCACCGGCCGCGAATTGACGTTCGCTCAGGCAATCCGGGAGGCGCTCGCTGAGGAGATGCGCCGCGACCAGACCGTCTGCATCATGGGCGAGGACGTGGCCGAGGCTGGGACCCCGTTCAAGGTGCTCTCGGGCCTGGTGGAAGAATTCGGCAAGGAGCGAGTGCTTGATACACCGATCTCCGAAGCCGGTTTTACGGGGCTCGCGGTCGGCGCCGCGATGACCGGCATGCGGCCAGTCGTCGATATCATGTTCGGCGATTTCATCACGCTGACCATGGATCAAATGGTCAATCAGGCGGCGAAAGTGCATTACATGTCGGGCGGGAAGTGGCGCGTGCCGATGGTAATGCGTACGACACTCGGGGCCACACGGCGATCGGCGGCGCAGCATTCGCAGTCGCTGCACGCTTGGTTCAGTCATGTGCCCGGATTGAAGGTCGTGCTGCCCTCGACGCCGTACGATGCCAAGGGCTTGCTGAAGAGCGCGATTCGCGATGAAAATCCCGTGGTCTTCTTCGAAGACAAGATGATGTATAAGCTGAAGGGCCCGGTGCCGGCCGAGGAGTACACGATTCCGCTTGGGGTCGCCGACGTGAAGCGTGAAGGTGACGACATCACCCTGGTGGCCACCAGCAGCATGGTGCAGGTCGCGCTGGGGGCGGCGGCGCTGCTCGAGAGCGCGGGCATCAGCGCGGAAGTGATTGACCCCCGCACGACCTGGCCGCTTGACGAGAAAACCTTAATCGAGTCGGTTAAAAAAACCTCGCGTGCGATTGTTCTGGACGAAGGCTACGAACGCTATGGCGTAACTGCGGAGATTGCGGCGGTGATTGCGCAGGGTGCGTTCTACGATCTGGATGCGCCGGTCAGACGGATGGGGGCGATGCATGTACCCATTCCGTTCTCGCCTCCCCTGGAAGATGCGACCGTGCCCACCGAACAGAGTGTTTTTGAGGCCGCGCGCGCCCTCTGCAACCGCGCCTAGAATTTTGAAGCTGGAGGATTGCCATGGCACTCCCTACTTATGGATCGATGGCAGTGGATTGGGAAGATCGCATTGACTTCGACCGCCTGCGCCGCGAGCGCCTCGCACGCGCCAAAGATTTGTTGGCCAAGTCAGAGATGGGATCCCTGCTCTGCTTCGACATGAACAACGTGCGCTACCTGACGGCGACGCACATTGGCACCTGGGCACAGGACAAGGCCAATCGCTTCACGCTTCTTCCCCAGAACGACGAACCCATTTTGTGGGATTTCGGGTCTGCCGCGAGACATCATCAGTTGCATTGTCCATGGCTGGGCGAGCGGTCGCGTCCGGGCATCTCCATGCTTCGCGGTGCCATGACGCCGGAGATGGGGCGGGCTGAGGATGTGGCCAAGAAAATCCGCCTGGAACTCGAAATGCGCGGACTACACAAAGAACCCGTCGGCATCGACATCATCGAGTTGCCGGTACTTTTTGCCTTGCAGAAGGAAGGCCTCAAGGTCGTCGACGGCCAGGCCCTGATGTCAGAAGCGCGGCTGATCAAGACGCGCGACGAAATTTCCTTGCTCAACCATTCGGCAATGATGGTAGATGCCGCATACGACGAACTCTATCGCGCCATGAAGCCGGGCATGCAGGAAAACGAAGCGGTCGGGTTAGTGAGCAAAGTTCTTTACGACATGGGATCCGAATATGTAGAGGCAGTCAACGCGATTTCGGGCGAGCGCTGCAATCCGCATCCGCATGTCTTTTCCGATCGCGTGCTGCGCCCCGGGGATCCGGTGTATTACGACATTCTGCATTCCTACATGGGCTACCGGACTTGCTACTACCGCTGCTTCACCATCGGGTACGCGTCACACGCCATGGTGGATGCGTACAAGCGGTGCCGCGACTACCTTGACGCGGCAATCGAATTGGTGCGGCCGGGACGCAGCACTGCGGAGATCGCAGCGGTGTGGCCGAGGGCACAAGAGTTCGGTTTCCCCAATGAAGAAGCCGCTTTTGCTCTGCAATATGGACATGGGATTGGACTCGCGATCTGGGAGAAACCGGTCATCAGCAAGCTGGTGTCGGAGAAGCACCCCTGCGAAATCAAGCCCGGCATGGTATTTGCGCTTGAAACCTTCTGGCCCTCGAAGGATGGCTGGAGCGCCGCGCGCATTGAAGAAGAGATTGTAGTTACGGAAACCGGACACGAAGTGATCACGCGCTTCCCCGCCGAACAACTGATGGTGGCCGGCGCCCATTACTTCACGGTCAACGGTCCGCTGCCGACCACCCGAGAATCGGAGAGCGCGCCGAGTGAACGGGTCCGCGAAATGATCGAAGCCAGCGCCAGAACCGAGCGCGTCGAGGTGGGAGACTAGGCGGCCGCGTATTTCGAACCCTCCCTAAAATCTATGGCTATCAGTGTCGTCATGCCCGCACTCGAAATGGCCCAGGAGACCGGGAAACTCATCTCCTGGCTGAAGAAGGAGGGAGACCCTGTCTCCAAGGGCGATCTGCTGCTGGAGATCGAAACCGACAAGGCGGTTATGGAAATCGAGTCGCCTGGTGATGGCATCCTGGCGGGCATCCGCGTCCTCGAGGGAACCGAGGTACCCGTGGGGCAGACGATCGCGTGGATTGTAAATCCGGGGGAGGTGCCTCCGGCAGAGGACGCGACCGCCACCACGGGACGTCGTACCGACAGAGTAAAAGCGGAGACGACTGCAGCCTCGGCCACGCCGCCTCTGTCGAAAGCTGCGACACAAGAGATTCGCATCTCCCCCAAAGCGCGCCGCCTGGCAAAGGAACACGGGCTTGATTTAGCAAACATTCGAGGGACCGGGCCGGGCGGGGAGATCCTTGCTGCAGATGTGCTGGCGGCAGCCGGAGCGGCCACGGGAGACCCGTCCGCTGCAGCGACAAGGGACACGATTGCGTTGGGTTCCGTTGGCAAGCTGATGGCAGAGCGCACCACGCAGAGTTGGACCACGGTGCCGCACTTCTTTGTGGCACGCGACGTCGATGCGACGAACTTGAACATCGTGCGTCAGAGGTTGCTGCCTTCGGTTGAGAAGTCACATGGGACCAAGCTCACACTTACGGATTTGCTGGTCGCGACCGTAGCGCGAACGCTGGCAAAGCACCCGCGGATCAATGCCAGTTGGGTCGAGAATGGCATTCGCAGCAATCCAGAGATTAACGTTGCGATTGCGATGGCGGTGGATGACGGCGTTGTGACGGCGGTAATTCACAATGCAAACAAGCAGGACGTCGGAGCGATCGCGGTTCAGCGCCGCGATCTTGCCGAACGCGCCCGTGCCGGCAAACTGCGCCCTGCCGACATCGCCGGCGGCACATTCACCGTCAGCAATCTGGGGATGTTCAACGTGGATGCTTTCAGCGCGATCATTACGCCTCCGCAAGCAGCAATTCTTGCGGTCGGGAGGGTTGCGGATCGTGTTGTTGCTCACAACGGGCAAGTGGCCATCCGGCCCATGATGAGACTGACTCTTTCCAGCGACCATCGCGTCATCGACGGCGCACGCGCTGCCCGGTTTATGGACGATCTCGCAACGGCGCTGGAATCGGTTGCTGAGGACGCTCTGGGTTAGGGAAGCCGTCGGGTTCGACGGCTATTCTGAACCGCGTCTACTTCTCCCTCCACTTCCCTTCGCCCTCGACGATCGTGATGTAGCGGTCGATGGGGAGATCGGTGAATCGCTCGACCTTGCCGCTCGGCTGCGGCCAGCGAACTTCCAGCCAATCCAGGCGCGAACGCGTTCCGATGCCGAGCACCATGCGTGGGTCATGGTAGGAGAGATAGCTTCCTCCGCCGGTTTTCATGCGGCTGCGCTTCAGATCGCCGGCCTGGTAGGTTAGGCGAGCTCCAATTGCATCCGGATTGGCTTTTCGTCCCACCAGGCGAATGCCGAGCCAGTGGTTCTCGCGACCTGCACGGTTGTGGAGAAGCAAAGGCGCATCGTCGTTGACCGAGATGAGGACGTCGACACTGCCATCGTTGTCAAAGTCGCCAATCGCCAAGCCTCGTGCCGAGTAGGCGCGACTGAAAACCGGGCCGCTGCGGGAACTGACGTTCTCCCAGGCTTTGCCCGTATTGTGGAACAACAGCAGAGGCTCGTGATATCCGACCTGGTGGTGAGTCAGCTCTTCGATCAGGTCGTCGGGATTCCCGTTGGCAAGCAAAAGATCCAGGTTGCCATCGCTGTCATAGTCGAAGAACTTCAGACCCCAACCGCTCATCAGTCGCGTGGCCTGGCCGATGCCAGTCGATAAGGCGAGATCGTCAAAGGTCTCGTCGTGATTGTTCCGGTAGAGCGAGTACATTTCGTGGTCGATGTTGGCCACGAACAGGTCCATCCAGCCATCCTGGTCGACGTCCGCCGAGTCGAGTCCCATGCCGGAGCGCGGGCGGCCCTCGGCGCTGTAAGCAACCCCGGCTTGGGTGGCGATCTCCTCGAACCGGCCATTGCCCCGGTTGGCGAACAGAAAGTTCGCCACTGTGTCATTGGCCACGAACAAATCCATTCTGCCGTCATTATTGATATCGGTGGCGACCACACCCCAGGCCTTGCCCAGGGAGCTTCCGATCCCCGATGACTTGCTGACATCGGTAAAGGTGCCGTCGCCGTTGTTATGGAACAGCCAGCTCGCCATGGGCTTGTAAAGGTGCGGGATGCAGTATCCACGTTTGGCGTCCTCGCCGGCGTGGCAGTCTTTACTCTTGGCTTTGTTGAAGTCGACAAAGTGACAGACGAACAGGTCGAGCCGCCCATCGTTGTCGTAGTCGAACCAGACCGCACTGGAGCTCCAACCGGGAGCTGCGACCCCAGCTTTCTCGGTCACGTCAGTGAATGTGCCATCGCCATTGTTGTGGTAGAGAATGCTGCGCCCGTACTGCGTGACGTAGAGGTCGGGAAAACCATCCCCGTCGTAGTCGCCGACCGCCACACCTTGGCCGTATCCGCCCGCTCCCACCCCCGCTTTTTCGGTGACATCGGTGAACGTGCCGTCGCGATTGTTACGGTAGAGTGCGTTGCGCAGCGGCGGATGTGGATCGTAGAAATCACAGGCGCCGCTGTTGACCAGATAGAGGTCCATCCAGCCGTCGTTGTCGTAATCGAAAAAGGCGCAGCCAGCGCCGGTGGTCTCTGGAAGGTACTTCTCGGCCGACTTGCCCGCAGTGTGTTTCCAGGTGATGCCGCTCGCGGATGGCAGCACTTCTTCAAAGGGAAACAACGTTGGCGGCGTTGCGATGGCCCGACCCACGCGAGGGAACGCCCCGAACGCTGCTGCGCCCGCCAGACTCTGCAGAAAGTGACGTCGAGAGAGACGACGTGCGGACAGGATTAAGTGCGGGGTCGTGATCTTCACTTCGGGTCGTGTGTGCGATTGCCGATGGGCGTGAGCAAGTCGCTTTTTCAATTTGGATGCTGCGGAGCCTGATCATGCGACGACGAGTCGGGTGCGGCCTCGCTCTTCTGCATCATTTGACTGTGCACGGCAAATTCCTTGTCGGCCTCGGCTTTACGGCCCGCCCGGCTGTAGGCCGTTGCCAGATTGTAATGCGTGGCCGGATTGGCCGGCTCGAGCTTCGCCGCGACCTGCAGCGGAGGAATGGCGTCCTCATATTTCTTCACAGAAAGAAATGCCTCGCCCAGCCCGAGGAACGCGCCCGCGAAGCCGGGATCGAGTTTGCTGGCGCGCGAGAAGTGCTGAATCGCTTCGTCCCACTTCTGCTCTTCGCGCGCCAGCTCTCCCAGGACGTACTCGGCCCCGGCGTTGGAGGGATCAAGCTTCAGTTCTGCCTCAAATTCCTTTCGAGCTTTTTCGACGACATCCGGAGGCGGGTTGGGCTTGGAAAGCAACAGGCGTCCGAAGCGGAAGTGAATTCCCGGTGCGTTGGGGTTCTGCTTCAGGATGGTCTCGTATTCATGGGCGGCAGCGTCCCACTTGCCTTGCACCTCCAGGGCTTCCGCATTAAGTTCGTGCGCCTGTTGCGAGTTCGGGGCGGTCAACGCCAGCTGTTGAGCGGCGCGGGTGGAGAGATCGGAGAAGGCATGCACGCTGATGTACAGGACCTCGGGATCCTGCGGGTAATCGCGATTCAGCATTTCCAGTGCGGAAGTCGCCGTGGCGGGCTGATTGAGGGTCATGGCGCAACGCACGACGGCCAAACCAGACTTGAGCTTCAATTGCTTGTCCGTGAGGTGCGCGGTGGATTGCTTTAGAAGGGGCAACGCTTCCTGGCAGCGCCCAGCCTGTACCAGATCTAAGCCATGCTGTGCGGTGCTCGCCGGATTGCCCGCGGAGCTGGTCTTTGCGACCTGAGCGAACGAAAGCGTGAGCAAGCAGCCAATGGCTGCAGCCACGCCAGATAGATGCAGGGTTCGAGACATGAGAACGGGGGCAGGCGCCTTGCGGAGCCTACCCCCATCATACCGTGCCTAGTAGTACAACTTCAGGGCGAACTGAATATTCCTGGGCGCCTGACTGGTATTAATCAGCCCCATGGTAGACCCTAAAGAATCCGACGGAGTATTCAGGTTCACCCGGTTAAAGGCGTTTACAAAGTCAGTGCGGAACTGGAGCTTGACCGACTCAGTGATTTTGAAGTTTTTCTGCAGACTCAGGTCGACATCAGCATACCCCGGACCACGAATCGGGCCCTGAGCGGGACAGGTTCCGAACCCGCTCGTGGGTGCCGAGTATGGACTCGGATCGAAGTACTGGTAGCCGATGTACTGCCCGGCACTGTTAAAGGCAGCCTGGCGGCCGAAGACGTGCCCCGCTCCGGGTCCGCAATCGGGCCGCAGCCCGCGCGAGTTGGTGCCCGTCGGATCGTCGCCGAAGTCATACAGAGCCAGCGGAAAGCCGGAATGCAGCGAGACAATCGGATTAACGGACCAACCTCCCGCAACGGCGTTCACAACGGCATTCGAGTCGTTGCCCCACTTCTGCCCATGGCCGAACGGAAGATCGTAGACCGCGAAGGCACTGAGGATACTCTTCGCGTCGAAGTAACACTCGGCCCGGTCGGCGTGAGGATTGTAGAGATTTTGATAGTACGGACTGGCCGGCGCTCCCTGCGTGTCGCCCCAGGTTCCGTAGTAACCACTGTTGTCGGTGATGCACTTCGAGAACGTGTACGCCACCTGGTACTGCAGGCCGTGCGAATACTGCTTCTGAAGTACCGCCTGTAGCGCGTTGTAGTTCATGCTGCCCACCGAGGCCGTTCCAGAGATTTGCGAAATGTCGTTCTGAAACGCAGGGTTGCCCGAGAGGAACGTGCTGGGTGCGGTACAGGGTGGCTTACTGCAGGCAGTGTCAGGCAGCGCTTGCTTTTGCAGGTAAGGCATCGGAACCATCAAGTGGGTGCCATGCTGGCCCACGTAACCCACCTGGAAAGTCATGGTCTGACTGAGTTGCTGCTGTACAGTGAGATTCCATTGATTGGTAATCGCCGGCTGCACATGCGGATCCCACACGCGGATCAGAGCTCCGGCAAAGGGATCGGAGGCTGCTCCAACCGGAGCCAGTCCATCCCCTGTGGTCGTTCCCGGCAAAGCGGTGTTCTGATACTGAACCAGGGTTTCCGCCGGGGTGAAGGGTGGATTGATCGGGAGACGCAGGTTCGTTCCCGTCCCTTCCAGGTAAGACGAGATGCTGAACGCCCCGCGAACCACCGTCTTACTGACTGGTGTCCAGGCAAAGCCAATTCGCGGCTGGAAGGCCTTTCCACCGTAGGTCCCGTTGTAGAGGGCCGAACTGCCCTGCTGGCAAGTGTTGGGAGCAGTACCGAGATCTACCCGCGAACAATTCGGCGCTATCAGTTGCCCGGTGGTCAAGTTGAAGTTGACCTGGCGGTCATGCTCCTCAACCCATGGGGTATGAACGTCATAACGCAGACCCAAGTTCAGGGTAAGGTTTCGACGCACCCGCCAATCGTCCTGGACGTAGGCTCCGAAGATGCTGGAGCGCTGCCCCCATTCGCCTCCAGTGATGCCGTGTCCGTACGCAGATGGCAGCCCCAGGTAAAAGTCAGCGCCACCGTAACCACCAACGCCCTTGCCGCTTGCTGGGTCCGAGGTGGTGAAGTTGCCGTTGAAGTACATGCCGCCCAGCGCGCCGCTGTTCCCGGTGTAGAAGGTGTTGATGCGATCACGCCAGTACTCGAAACCGAAGTGGAGGTTGTGGTCACCGTGCGTCCACACCAGGGCATCGGATGCCTGGATAACTGCGTCATTGAACTTCTGCTGAACGTTGGTGCTACCGATCGGACTTGGGGTCCCAGTGAGGTTCGGGTTGCTCGGAACCCCTCCCGTGAAGTCGAGCTGCAACAGTCCAGGCCCGCCCTGATTGGCATTGCCAATTCCGAGCTTGGTTCCCAGATCACCGACCGAGTTCGAGAAAGTCGTGCCGTTATTGAGCTTGATGTAGTTGATGCCGAAACGCGCGTCATTCAGCAGGTGCGCATTGAACGTGTGCGTCCAATCGACAACCTCATTGTTGATCGGCGCATCGGAGAAACCAGTCCCCAGCACCTCCAACGAGTTCTCCAAGGGATTGTGTTGCTTTGCCCACGAAAACCGACCGTAGATGTGGTTGTTGGTCGTGGCGTTGTAGTCCATCTTGATGTCGAACTGGTTGTTGTCAAAGGCCTGCGCCTGGGTGTACCCAGAGTTGTTCTGGAGACCGGTTCCGTTGGCAGCAGGATAAAGCGTCGACGCGAAGAGATTGGCTGCGACGGGATCGATTGGCTCAGTGATTACGTTGTTCAAGAACGGCTTATTGCCGTTCTTGGGGTCGTAGAGCTGGTGCGCGGCGTTCTTGCAGAGACCCGCTGCGAATCCCTCCGGGCAGATATCACCGAAGTTACCCTGCCGTTCGGCGGCCGTGAAGACTGAGAATTGCTGGAATGACGAGGGGTGATCGAAGCGCTGTCCCTGATAGTCGAAGAAGAAGAACAGCTTGTTCTTGATGACCGGCCCGCCGATGGTGCCGCCGAACATATTCCAACGCAACTTGTCGCGCGGCTGGTCGTTAAAGCGATTCTCCCAGGAATTGGAGTTCAGCACATCATTGCGGAAGTACTCCCACACATCGCCGTGAAAGCTGTTCGTTCCCGATTTGATGGTCGTGCTGACGATGCCGCCCTGGTAGTTTCCAAACTCTGCGGAGGCGTTCTGGGTGATAAGGTTGAATTCCTGGATGGCGTCCGGCGCCGGTGTGTAGCCCAGCAGGTTATCGGAAACCTGATTGTTGTCCATCCCATCTAGGATGAAATTGTTGGCTTGTTCGCGGTTCCCATTGATATACGGACGCGCACCGTTCGCGGTGTTGTCGCCGTTGTTGAAACTGTCCGGATCGGGAGAGACGCTGCCCGGCGACAACAGCGTGAGTTGCACGTAGTTGCGGGTGGCCAACGGCAAGCGGTCGTTCGTAGTGCTGTCGAGAACGGTATTGACTTGCGTCGTCTCCGTCTGGAGGACAGGGGCGGCGCCCGTCACCTCTACAGTTTCCGTGACTTGGCCAACCTTCATCGACACATCGAGACGCGCAGTCTGGTTCAATACCAGAGTGAACGGCGGGTACACCGCTTTCTGAAAACCGGTCGAGCTCACTTCCAGCTTGTAATTTCCTACCGGAATTCTCGTGAGATTGTAGGAACCGGTTTCATTGGTTTTGGTGGACCAGACGGTCCCCCGAGCCGTATCGGTCGCGACCACGCTGGCGCCATTGATGGGCGCTCCCGTTGGGTCGGTCACGGTGCCCACGATGCTGGCCGTGACTTCCTGGCTCCAGGCTGCATTGGTAAACACACACATGGCAGCCAACAGAGCAACTACAAATCCTGCAGAGAACATTCGTCTCATTGCCAACCCTCCCACGCCTGGATTGAATGCACCCCACCTACCCCATTTCTGAATGGTCGTATGCTATATAGCAGCTGGGGGAGCAGGTCAAGAAAAAAATAAATCGAGGTCAAGAAGTCGGAGATTCTGTCAACCAGTTGTCGCTACGAATTGAACGAATAGCAATTACATACAAACCCAATGCAGTTGTGTGTAGGCCGACTATGAAAAAAGGGAAGTCGCCGAAAAAATCTCCATTTTCAAGTATTGAAGCGCTTCAGCAGCCAGCGACAGAAGAATCGAGCGGAACCGCAGTCATTTCTTAAATCAGCCAGAATGAACCCCATAGCCCGATCGCAACCTTCTGCCAGTGATTCCAGGCGGTCGGGCGAACTCGAAGACCTCGTCATCGACTTTACCTGATTCCATAGATGTGCTATATAGCGTCACATCCCGGGAACGTTCCCGCCGCATGGCGGCAGACGGAATTCAGCTGAACCTATATCCTCTTTGGAAACGCGATGAGAGAGATCCGCAACGGAACGCCGGCATACAAGAAGATTCAGAACGTCATTCGCAAGCGCATCGAGGGCGGGCACCTGCGCCCGGGCGACGCGGTCGAATCGGAACGCGAGCTGGCCAGGATTCACGACGTTAGCCTGATGACGGCGCGCCACGCCCTTGCTGGCCTCGAACGCGAAGGAATTGTCGAGCGACGCCCGGGCTCGGGTACCTTCGTTGCTCCACCGAAGATCCACTTTAATAAACTGACCAGCTACACCGAGCACATGGCCAGCCGCGGATTGCTGCCTCGGACTCGCGTGCTGTCGTCCAAAATTGTCGAACATCAATTTGAGGTGGCGGCGCGACTCAGCCTGCCGCCCTCCAGCCCCCTGGTGAAAATTGACCGTTTGCGGCTCACCGGTGATGAGCCGTTCGCATTGGAAGCCGCGTTCCTGCCCGCCTCAGAGTTTGCCCAGTTGGTGTCTGCCCCTTTGGGCAAAACCTCACTGTTTGCCACTCTGCTCCACGACTACGGCGTGGAGTTGGCCTATGCCGACGAGGAAGTCGACGCTACTGCCGCCGATTCGCACAACGCCGAGTTGCTGGAAGTCCCTCGAGGCACCCCTCTGCTCCGCATCCGGCAGGTGATTTACTCGACTCAGGGGAAGGCTGTGATTTACGGGGTGGGCTACTATCGCTCCGAGCGTCACACCCTCTTCATTCGCCGCTTCCGCTAGGAATTTGCGCCAGCACCGCCGCCAGAACTCTTCATTCAGATAAGAAATTTTGCTTTTGGAAACATCCGATTCGGCCACCCATCACGTACCTCAGGCTAGGAGCCCCTCCAGGGCCCACAATCTCAGCGAGGTAGGTGATTTCCCATGACAAAACCAAAGGCTACCGAACTCGGCGACGCCGATGCCAGCCCTCAAACGGCCGTTAGTCGACGCACATTCTTCAAGCAGGCTTCGATTGCGACCGGCAGCGCGCTCGCATTGGGTGGGCTGCTTGGCCTGGCGTCGGCGCAGGAAGCGGAGCAGAACCACGCTTCGACTTCTGCCGGCATAACCGTGGGTGACCAGAAAATTCTGATCGCTGCGGAGATCGCCGAAGCGTTGGCGGTAACGACCTATACCCATATCGTGAATCAGGCGCCGTTCTTTGAACGTCTGCCGCACGATGATCAAGGCTATCTGCGAGCAGCCCGCCAGGAAGAAATGTCCCATTATCTGCTTGAGGAATCGGTCACCAACCAGCCATCGCCCTTCACGACTTTCTTCTATCCGCACAAGATGTTCGAAGATGCGCAAACAACCCTGAATGTCCTGGTCACCTTGGAGGATGCATTCATCGCGGCCTATCTGGTCGGCGTGCGCCGTTTCAGTACCGCCGACTTCAAAGTGACGGCCGCGCGCATCATGGGGATTGAGAGCGATCACCGAACCCTGGCGAGGGTATTGGCCGGTGACGTCTCAACCATGGACGGCGGGCCGATTGAGCGCATCACCGGCATCCAGGGAGTGGCCGAGCGGGCAGACCCGCCCAACAACAACGGGTACGAGAGAACACTCTGTTGGACGCAGATCGCTCAAGCCGTTCAGGCTCTCCTGCCCTTTGTGGATCTCCAGGCCGCGCAGGCCGCGGGGTTTGACACTACCAAATCTTTTGCCTTTCGCCCCTTTACTCCGCTGTTGCCTTCGAAGCTCGGCGATTTTGTTTCCTTTACGGGTTGCTGAGGCGTTGAGCCCGGCGAGACGGGACCTCCCCCGCCGGGCGTTCCAATCTGCTGGAATGTCCCACCAAACATCTTTCTCAACCCGCCCCGCCAAGCCGCACGTTGTATCGTGATAGAGATCACTTGCCCAATAGCCAAACAACCTTTACATTCTCCTGTGAGATCCTCCTTGAAGGCGCAAACCCTCACGCTCTTCTCGGCCCCCGACTCCATAGTTCCAGGGGAGATGTACCATGCGCCGCTTCCGCCTCATTCCTGCAGTGCTCTTCACTGTTGTTGCGCTTTATGCGCAGCGCGATTTCAAATTCAACCTTTCGGGGCCAACTGAATCGACGCCGCCCTCAAGGGTTTTGACCAGAAAAGCCTTGGCGAACCTCAGGGCGTCGGCCGCTGCGAACCCAACCCTGGCGCACGCAAGAATGTTGCTCAACCATCGCCGGCACTTGTCAATGAATGCGAGTTCCATCTTCCTTGAGGCACCCACCTACACTTCCGGCGGGTTTAATGCTGCGTCCATAGTAATTGCTGACGTCAATGGCGACCGGAAGCCGGACCTGCTGATCGCCAACCAGTGCGATAGCCTGCCATCCTGTTCGACTGGCGTAGTGGCGGTAATGCTCGGAAACGGCGATGGCACGTTTCAAGCCCCTCAGACCTACAGCACGGGAGGATTCGCTGCGGCGGTCGCGGTCGCTGATGTGAATAAAGACGGCAAGCTCGACCTCGTGGTGGCGAATTCATTCTCCAATACCGTGGGGGTGTTGCTGGGGAATGGAGACGGAACTTTCCAGGCCGTTCAGACCTTCGGCTCTGGCGGGTCGAGCGCAGTTTCGATCGCGGTTGCGGACGTCAATCGGGACGGAAACCCCGACATTCTCGTGGCAAACGGGTGCTTTAGCGACTTTGACTGCTCGACCGGCGCTGCGGCCGTCCTGCTGGGGAACGGCGACGGTACTTTCCAAACCGCTACGCCGTACGCCTCTGGAGGATTTGGGGGATCAACCTCGATCGCGGTCGCCGATGTGAATGCTGATGGGAAGCCTGATCTTCTGGTTTCGAACTTTTGTGCCAGCGGAAGCAGCGGCAATGGGTGTACGAACAACGCGGGTAGTGTTGGCGTGCTGCTGGGCAACGGCGACGGGACCTTCCAGCCGGCTGTGACCTACGCTTCGGGCGGCATGTTGGCGGAGTGGCTCACGGTCGCCGACGTGAACGGCGACGGCAAACCTGACTTGCTGGTCGCCAACAATTGCGCCAGCCTGAGCAGCCCGGTGTGTACCGGCGGCGGAGTTGGGGTCCTCCTTGGAAACGGGGACGGTACCTTCCAGAGCGCACTGACCCAGGCGTTAAACGGCCCATTCGCATTTTCAATCGCCGTGTCCGACGTCAATGGCGACGGCAAGCCGGACCTGGTGGTGTCTTCCCGAGGGATCCAGATACTGCTTGGACATGGCGATGGAACTTTCCAGGCGCCTAAGAGCTATTCCGCGACCGGATACAACACATTTTCAGTCGCGGTGACGGATATAAGCGGGGATGGCGTACCCGATGTTGTCGCAGTCAATAATTGCGCCGGGCCCGTCTGCGACAGCGATTCCCAGTTCCAGGTTTTTCTGGGCGAGGGCCATGGCCAGTTTCGCGCGGCCCCAGCCTACGACACTCGCGCCTTCGTCACCTCTGCGGTTATATCGGCGGATGTCAACGGGGACGGCAAGGCCGACCTTCTCATGGCGAACCAGTGCGCGAACAGCCTCTGCGCCCATGGCTCCGTCGGAGTACGCTTGGGCAAGGGCGATGGCACCTTCCAACCGCCCCGGCTCAACGCTTCAAGAAACCTGCTTTATTCGATCGCCACAGCCGATGTAAATGGGGATGGCAAGCTCGACTTGCTCGTTGCAGGCGCAGATCCTAACACCAGCGCCGGCAGCGTCGGGGTGCTGCTAGGCAACGGCGATGGCACTTTCCAGGCAATCCACAACTACAGTTCCGGCGGCTTTTTCGCATTTTCAGTTGCGGTAGCCGACGTGAATGGCGATGGCAAGCCCGATCTGATCGTTGCCAACAACTGCGGCGACATCCTGAACTGCTTCAGCGATCAGGATAACGGCAGTATTGGAGTATTGCTGGGCAACGGTGACGGAACTTTTCAGGCGGCGCAGACCTATTTTTCAGGCGGTTTCTATGCGACTTCAGTCACGGTCGCAGATGTGAACGGCGATCGCAAACCCGACCTGGTGGTGGCAAACCGATGCCTCACAACTTCTCCCGGTTGCTTCGTGACTCCGCCCGCGTTGGGCGCCATTGCGGTCTTGCTGGGCAACGGCGACGGCACTTTCCAGACGCCGCAGAGTTACAGTTCCGGTGGTTACGAGGCATTGTCGGTAGCGGTCGGTGACCTGAATGGGGACGGTAAGCCTGATCTGGTGTCGCTCAACGGATGTGCGGACCAAGGTTGTGTTAATGGTGGCGTTGGAGTGTTATTGGGCAATGGCGACGGAACCTTCCGGGCAGCTGTAGCAACACCTGCATTCGGGCCAGCTCAAATCTCTCCCGGTGAGCAACTCGCCCTCGCCGATTTCAATGGAGACGGCATACCTGATATAGCGAGCGGAGCCATCGGTGCCCTTCTTCGTGGCAAGGGGAATGGATCGTTCCAACCTGCCGTAGCCCTGGGTGCCATCGGCCCAGCGACGGGCGTGGGCGACCTCAACGGGGACGGTAAACCCGACGTGGCCGTGAGCGGCGACAGCGACTGGGGAGTCACCATCCTGCTCAGCACCGTCGACAACACACCGCCGCTGATTTCCATCTCGGCAACTCCAACGACTCTATGGCCGCCAAACGGCAAGTTCGTGCCGATCGTTGTGCGGGGCACAATTACCGACCCCGATTCAGGTGTGAGGCCGGGGAGCCCAGCGTTCACCGTGATCGATGAGTACGGGCAAATCCACCAGAGCGGCCCCATTCGTATCGGGCAGGGTGGAGCGTACTCGTTTGGCATTCTCCTGCAGGCGTCTCGGAAAGGCGGCGACAGGGACGGGCGTCGCTACACGATTATTGTCCGAGCGGCAGACAATGCCGGCAATGTGGGGTCAGCGTCAACCACAGTGACGGTTCCTCATCGAGCGCCATAACCATCCCAGCAAAGACGAACAACTCGAGAGGAGAGGCTTGATTCCCGTCAGGAGCACCACCCGTCCCTTGACGAAGCTCACCGGCTGGTGGGGTAGAATAGGGAACTTCCGCCGCAGAGGTGTGGGCCCTGCCGATACTATTCCTGGCCATTGCCTCCTTTCCGTTCTTCCTCCTCGTTGTCGTCCTGCTTTACATTGCGGATACTCTTGAGTCTCGAACCCGGGATCGGAAGAGAGCCTCGACGTGCAGCCACGGTTTGACCCTGCTCTCGATTCCAGATGCCTTTGACCCCGTCTTCTCTGTGCTCTGGGCGGCGCCGATCGCGGCTTTAGAACAGATCGGTGCGGTAGGCCCGCCGGGCTACCAGTAGTGGCCCTGCGTCCAATTTATGTCAAGGCGGCGAAACGCTTTCCAGAGGTCTACGAGGGTTGCGCCTTGTTGCAATGGGTTCGGTTCCTGGAAGCAACTGAACTCATCACGTGCTCGGGCGACCGGATGCTGCTTACTTCCGAGGGAAATGCCTTCCTCCGCTTCCGGTTTGTAACCAACTCGATGACGGAGTCCTGACAGAGCGTCGTTCTGATGGTGGTTGATAACTTCTGCGGGGCGGGTGAGAGGGATCCGCTATTTCTTGCCGTTCCTGCTTCTCGACAAACGTCGTACACCTCCGGCCGAGGCAAGCGCGGTTGACTTTCGCAGCACCAGGTGAGTGTTCAGCGCAAAGGTGGAGCCTTCCGGTAGCGGAGATCCGCGTTCCACGTCCTTTAGCAATGCCCGAAATGCCAGCCGCGCAATTTCCGTCTGCGACATCTGCACCGTTGTCAGCGGCGGGTTCATGAACTGCGCCCACCGAACATCGTCAAATCCAACCACCGACAACTCTTCGGGCAACGCAATTCCACGGTCGAACGCCTCGCGCATCACGCCTATCGCCGTCATATCGTTCGAACACAGGATCGCCGTGGGTGGTTTTGAGAGGGCGAGCAGTCGAGACAGTGCACGCATGCCGCCTGCCATGGTGTGATCGCCTTGGACTATCAGTGCAGCGTCGGGCTCCATGCCAATTTCCGCCATTGATTCCCGAAAAGCTTCCTTGCGGGCGAGCGCTGATTTGATTACCGGCGGTCCGGTAATGAACGCGACCCGCTCATGCCGGAGCGCAGCCAGATGCTGCACGGCCTGGCGAATTCCGTGCAGATAATTGATGCGAATATTGCTGACCCAGGGTACTGCCGGGCCGACATCCACAAACACCATCGGAACTTTGCGAAACCGCAAGCCCTCCAGCAGCGATTCCTCCATACCGAATGTCAGGATCGCGACGCCTTCAACTCGACGCTCGAGCATGCGCCGAACAGAAAGCTCCATTCGCCGCGGCTCGTGAATGGTGGAAGTCAACAGGATTTCGTAGTTGTGCTCGACTGCGATGTCTTCGAATGACTGAACGATCTCGGGAAAGAAGGGATTGGTAATTTCTGAGACGATCAGGCCGAAAATCCGGGTCTTGCCTGAAACCAGCGCTCGCGCCTGCGTGTTGGGATAGTAGCCCAGTTCATCGATCACTCTCCAAACGCGCTTGGCGAGTTGCGGATCGACAGTGGGTACGCGGTTGATCGTGCGCGACACGGTTGCCGTCGAAACTCGAGCACGCCTTGCGATTTCCCGGATGTCCATATGCTTCCATGAATTGCCCTGCCCCTGTGCATACTAGTCTGTGTGAAAGATCGGGCACGGCGTGCTCCAAGGAAAGATCTCGCGATATATCGAGGTTCGGGAGGCGGCGGGGACGCCGCCCGCCGCCTCATTCCGATCTCCACTGAACGCTAGAACGAAAGGCGGATGCCCAGTTGGATCTGCCTTGCCGCCAGGGCGGTTGTTACCTTGCCGAAATTACCGTCCCCAAGATAGGGATCCACGCCGCCCAGATTCACGTGGTTGAACAGGTTGAGGAAATCAAAGCGAAATTGCAGGTTCCCCTGCTCGCCAAACCACGGGATGTGGTTGTTCTTGAGCAGGCTGGCGTCCAGCTGGAACAGGCCCGGGTTGCGGTAAGTGTTACGTTTCAGGTTTCCTTCCGTCCCCGGTGCCGGCGCCGGAAAATCAGCAGCGGTGAACAGCCCGTTGATGTATTGCTGGCGGCTGAATGAGCCGGTGAAATTCTGTTGAGGCGCATTGGGAATGTCGAAGTTGTTTCCGTCTGCGTTGTAGTCGCCGCCCGCGCTCAAGGGCCGATTGTCGATGACCCAGTACGGAGTACCGCTTTGCGCGACGATGATACTGGTCGCTTCCCACCCCGAGGTGAGCACCTTTGCGACTCCGCTGCCCACGCCTGGCAGGGTGTATCCGCCGGAGAATGAAAACCGGCTTCGCACATCCCAGTTTGCATCCGCGTAGTAGCTGAAGTAGTTGTTTTGGTCGGGAATGCTCAGGGCAGTTCCGAAGTTCTGCCCCCCGCTGTCCTGGTCAAACCGGGTGCCTGCCTCCGGATAGGACTTGGCCTGCGAAAGGGTGTAGGACGCCTGGAAGCTGGCGCGCGAGACGGTTCGCCGCAAGCTCAGGATCATCGCGTTATAACTCGCCGCGTTGGCATTGTTGACGAAGGTGATTGCGCCGAAACTGGTATTCGGGCGTGTGATCACCTCGCCGTTGCTGGTCAGGCTCGCGCAGCCTGCGCATCGATTCTCGTCTGTGCCCGTAAGGCCGTTATAACTCTTCGAACCGGAGTAGCTGGCGCCCGCTACCAGTTTCCACGGAAGCTGGTGCTCGAAGCCAATTACATAGTTGACCGCCAGCGGAGCTTTCATGTTTCTGTCGAGGGAATCGACGTTGGCGGCGATCCCAACAATGCCGCCTTTCGGATCCAGTTGTCCCGCGGGGATTGGCGGCAGCGGATAATTGAACGGGTAGGTCCCGGAGGGCGCAAGCGCAAAGATGGGTTGCGTTCCGGTGCCTCCTGCCGTGAAGGTTGGACTGATTACGCCCGGCGGATTGTTGCGCGTCTGGTCGACACTCTGGCCGAGCACGACCCAGTCGTGGTAAACCCCGATGCCGCCTCGAATCACCCAGTCTCCATGTCCGGTCGGGTCCCAGGCAATGCCCACGCGTGGGCTCCAAATGTTCGACATCGAGTGAGCAAACACGCTGGGAACGGTCTTGACGGAGGCATTCCCAACCTGTTCGGTGAAGTTGCTGCCCGCCCCAAGAATCAGACTGCTGAACTGGAAGCCGCTGTCGCCCCATGGGCTGTGGTTGGTGAAGTCGTCCCAACGCAGCGCCAGAGTCAGGGAGAGATTCTTTTTGATCTTCCAGTCGTCCTGCGCAAAGAATCCGAACGGAGTGCTTTGCCCGCCAAAGATCACCGTGCCGGGCTGCCCGGTCAGCGGATTGTAAGCGCCCACCGACTCATTAAAGGGCTGGTCCTGTGCAAGGGCGAGCAAATTGTTGAACTGAAAATTGGGGCGCACGTTGACCGGCGTGAAGTCGCCGTGTTCAATGCCATGCCCGCCGTCGAAACCGAATTTCAGCGTGTGCTTGCCTTTCATCAGGCTCAGGACGGACCGCCAGTTATACATGGGGCCCCGGTATTCTCCTGGGCCCCATCCCCCTCCAATGTGATAACCGACGTCCTGGCCGAGCACATTGATTTCCGGTACTTTGAGATTTGCGTCCTGGCCATTGGCCCCGCCCACGCTGGCGAAGGCAAAACTGGACTCCCACAGCAAGTTCGGACTGAAGGTCCGGGTGTAGTCGGCCTGGCCATAGCGGTTTCGCATGATGTTGAGCGCCTGCAAGCCGGTGCGCGGCGAGGGCTGCTGTTGGTCAAACGACACGTTGTAATAGCTTAGATAGATCCGGTCTTTTTCCGTCGCGTACAGATCCACGCGGAAGTTGTACTGCAATGCGTTGTAGTACGGGCTGAAGACGAAGCTTCCGTTATCCAGTACCGGCAGATTGCAGGGAATTGTCACTGAACCGCTCACCGGAATTGTGGTCTGCCCAGGGGCGCAACCGCCGGTCCCGAGAAGATACGTGCCCGCATCTTTGGCCACCCCGGTTGAGTGCAAGAAGGTTGCTGGATACTGCGTGAGAACCTGGGTTCCGACTGTGCTGGGAAAGTTTTGCTGCGACCAATTCACGAATTCCGGAGCTTCAAAGGTTTGCGTGCCCTGTTGCTCGGGGGTTTTGGACCAAAGCTTTTCAAAATCCGAATAGAAGAAGACCCGGTTCTTGATAACCGGTCCGCCTAACGCTCCAACCAGATCCTTGCGCGAAAATGTCGCTACCTTTGACTGGAATTCAGGCGTCGCTTGCAAGTCCTGATTCGTGAAAAACAGGCTGCCGGTGCCATGGAATTGATTGGTTCCCGATTTCGTTGTGACCTGCACCAGAATCGAACTGCCAAGGCTGTTCTCCGCATCCCAGGAGTTGGCCTGCAGCGTTGCCTCCTGCACCGCATCGGGAATGGGCGCGAGAATAATGTTTCCATTCTGGATGGGACTGGTGACATTCATGCCATCGACCATCACCATATTGCCGGTATAACTGCGGCCGTTGGCGCTCAATTGCGGCGTCTGCGTTCCAAAGTTGTCGTTACCGCCGCCTGGAGATGTTCCCGCGGCACGCACTCCGGCGCCAACCACTCCCGGCGTCACCGCCAGCACATCCCACAAGTTGCGGTTGGCCTGGGGAAGATCCCGAACCGTATTTGCCGACAGCGTCGCCTGAATGCGGCTGTCGTCGGTATCGACGATCGGAGCCGCAGCTTCGACCGTCACGGCTTGCTGCGCGGATGCCAGTGGAAGCGTGATGTTGATGCCCTTGGTCTCCGACGTACTCAGGTCAACCCGCACATCCGTCGGGTTAAAACCGGAAGACGTGGCGGTAATGACATAGTTCCCTGGCGGAAGGCTCGTGAAACGATAGTTCCCCGAATCGCTCGTGGTTGTGACTGCTTCAATCCCCGTATCGACGTTGCGCAGGCGCATGGATGCGCCGTTAATCGCAGCTCCCGTGGGATCCGAGACGACGCCTTGAATATTTCCGCTGTATTGGGCGAAGCAAATCAAACTGCACAGCAAGAAACTCAGAAGGAGCAGGCCCTGCGGAATGCGTAACCTTGGAACTGGCATGATCACTCCTCCGACAAACTGTGAGTAAACGCTTTCTCCGATGTCCCAATCCTTAAGCTGCCACTAAACCCGGTGACCAGATTTCCCAATTCCTTGTTTAGCTATTCGTGGACGAACCCCGCGACAGACGAGCCTTTCATCCCCCGCGCTCGCTAAACCATCGGTCGGGTCAACTCTCGCGATCACCGACTCCCTGCGAAAGACTCCGCCGCTCCCGGTTAGGAGCGGCGGATTCCGAGCCGAGCAGGCGTGGGGTGCTTTGCTTCGGCTAGAAAGTGACTCTGGCCCCGAACTGCCAGTTGCGTGGCAGCTGTTGCGCGGTGGTCTTTCCAAATGTGCCATCCGCCTGGTTGATGTCGAACGCCGTGAGGTTCACGCGGTTGAATATGTTGAAGAACTCGAAGCGCAGCTGCAGATTCACGCGCTCGGTAATGTGTGTGTCCTTGTAGAAATTGAGATCCGTCTCGAAGAAGTCCGGAGACCGGAACAGGTTGGCCCTCTCATTGCCCTGCGTGCCAAACGCAGGTTGCGTAAATTGTCCTGGTGAAAAGGCGCCGTTGAGGAAGGACGACTTCGACGTGCCTTGGTGATAGCTGGCCACGTCGGGGTAATCTAATCCGACTCCACCTACGCCCGCCGTGTCACCGTCAGCGTTATAGTCACCGCTCCCGGGTGCAAAGCCAACCGCCGGATTTGCCGGCGAGGGACACGCCGGTGCCCCGGCGCCCGTGATCTGGCAAACCGGCTGGAACGAAGCGGTCGTCCACACCATCGCGGGATAGCCGCTTTGGAAGACGCTGGTCCCGCTAATGCCCCAGCCTCCGGTTAAGCGTCCCACCACTCCCTGGCCTCCGTTCATTCCCGGAAGTTGATAGTTGAGGGTGAGCGAAAAACGGTTGGGTACGTCCCACGGAGACGGGCCGTAGTACTGCGATGGACTGGCTTCCGCGGGATAGGCCGATGCATCGTCCTTGGAACTGGAGTGCGTGTACGAGGCGTCGAAAAATCCGCTGCGCGCGAATCGTCCCTTGAACTCGAAGTACACACTTTCGTAGTTGCTGTAACGGTCGTTGGTGGTGTAACCGATGGATCCGAAACTGTGATTGAGTCGAGTCGGAGCCAGGCTGTTGTTCTGGATCAAATCGCCGGCAAATGCGTTGATGTCCTGACCATAGCTCACGATGCCTGCCTGGTTGCCGCCGCCGACCATGTTGTAGCCGTGCGATCCGGCGTAGCCGACACTGGCCGAATAGTTCGCTCCGATCTTCTGCTCCAGAGTCGCGGACCAGATCGCCGCTTTGGGAGATTCCAAATTCGGGTTGATCGCGCCAATCCCGAAGTTCGCTCCAACAATTCCGCCTTGGGAGTTGAGGCACCCGTTCGCCCCAAGCGTGGGACAGATCGGTGATCCTGCCAACGCGGGATAGGTAAACCCGAACGGGGGTTTCCCGCCCGTGCCTAAGACAAACAGCGGCGGTGTCGCTGTTCCGGCCGTGAAATTAGGCGTGATCGGGCCCGGGGGGCTGCCACGAAATTCTTCCTGCACATTCGCCTGTGTCAGCCAGTTGTTGAAGATGCCAAAGCCTCCGCGCAGAACCGTCTCTCCTTTGCCAGTAAGATCCCAGGCGAGACCAATGCGCGGACTGAGAAGATTGTTGACGCTGTGATTGAGGGCGTTATGGGACGCCTTGGCAAATCCGTTGGCCACTTGCTGCTGCGATGTCTGGCCCGGACCGAGAAAGAAGTTCCCGAATACCGTGGTCGCACTCTTCGACCAGGGGTTGCCACTGTCATCCCAACGCAGACCCAGAGTCAGCGTCAGGTTCTTCCTTGCCTTCCAGGTGTCTTCGGCAAACAGGCCCCAGGTGCGGGAGGCGGCGTCCCACGACCACAAAACGGGCTTGCCCGCGATCGGGTCATACATCACGTGGTTCTCGCTGGTGGGCGCGTCCTGCGCCAGCGTCAACAGGTTGTTAAAGTTGAAAGTCGGCTGCGACCACGGCCCCTGGAACGGCTCGACATCGTCTCCGTACCACCCCTCATACCCGAACTTAAGCGTGTGCGCGCCGCGGACGTGGGTCAGAACATCGCGCCAGTGGTAGTTGTGCTGAATGAAATCCCCTTGCGCGAAACCCACGCCGAAGGCCTGTCCGCCTTCGGTACTGACCCCTTGCACGGCGATGGAGGGGACCGAGTAATCCTTGGCCCCGCTGCCCAGAACCCCTTCGACCCGGTTTGCCGCGAAGATTACCTCATTCAACGTGGTGGGCGAAAAGGTGTGCGTCCAGTTCACCTGGAAGGCGCGCTGCCAGTTGTTGTTGAGGGCCGAGAATGCGGGGATCGCAGAGGCGGCGCCGTAGGTCAGAACCGTACGATAAAAACTCCCGTAAATGCGATCGCTCTTGAAGTACTTGTCGGCACGAACAAAGTACTGCGTGCCGTTGCGCACCTGGGGCGCGCTGAAGTTGCCCTGATCTACCACCGGTAGAGTGCAAGGCAGGTTGTTGGTCGCCGGCGTCCCGCATCCGGCGATGGCGGATGCAGTTGACTGGACGCTTACGTTATTCACGTTTGTGGGCAGATAGGTGGACAACACATGCGTCCCAACCGTGTTCGGATACTGCTGCTGGGCAAAGGAAATAAACTGTGGGTCGGCGAATGTAATCAGGGAGTTCGTCGCCAGCGAGGAGCGCAGCGGCTCGACCGCGAAAAAGAAAAACAACTGATGGTGCGGAATTATCGGACCACCGATCGAGAACGACATGTTGTTGCCGTGAAACGATAGATACTTGGGGCCCGAGAAGTGCGTGGTGGCGAACATATTCTGGTAGTAGTACCAATCCGCCGCAGAGCCGTGGAAGGTGTCCGTACCAGACTTGGTGGTCATCACCTCCTGCACTCCAGTGGCTCGGCTGTATTCGGCGGAGTAGGTGTTCACCTGAACACTGGTCTCCTGAATTGATTCGGGGTTCGGAGTGAGGTTCAAAACCCCTTGGCGGATTCCGCTGGTGACGTCGAGCCCGTCGATCACATACATGTTCGACATCTGCCCTTGACCGTTGGCGCTCGCATCAACCTGGGTCTCCGTGGAGTAGTTATCGACACCGGAACCCGGCGTTCCTGCTTTGCCAGGCTGCCCTCCTCCCATCGTTCCGAGCCCCGAAACACCCGGAGCCAAGGTAGTCAACGTGACCAGGTTGCGGCCAGGGATCGGCAGTTGCGCTACCGTGGCGTTCTCGAGCGTCAGCTCGTTGCGGTGATCGGCGGTATCTACAATTGGCGCCTCGGCCGTGACGGTCACAGCCGTAGTAGAAGCACCCACCTTCAAGGGGAGCGGAACGTTCAGGTTTTGTTCGGTCAACAGGTTGACATCGGCATCCGACTCGGCGAAGCCCGGAGCCTCAGCCTTGATCTTGTACGCGCCTGGAGCCAGGCTCACGAAGCGGTAATTCCCCGCCTCATCCGACGCAGCCGCGGACGTGACCTGGGTGGCCACGTTGATGAGCGTGATCTTGGCATGGGCAACAGCGGCGCCGGTCTCATCGCGGACCACACCCTGAATGCTTCCGGTGAATTGCGCAAAGCTGGCCAGCGGTGTGAGGAACAGGGTCAGTAGTAGAAGGGCGCCGGGAAAAGCGGGGCTCGCTTTTGTGGACATGGTTTGGCCTCACCCTAGCAAACGTTTACTTGGGAGCACCTTATACTGCGCTCCGCTTCTCACTGTCAAGCATTTTCTGTGAGCCTTCCGACGCTCAATCGGTTTTTCCCGCTCCACGCATCTTCCCCCCGGGGGCGCGTCGGATTGATGAATGAGCGGCTTACGCTTTCTTCCAACCTTTGCTTGCCACCGCGCCACTCCCCTCCCGCAAGGTCAACAATTGATTGGCGGCAATGTCTTTGAATCTTTCGTGCAGCCCGTTGGGCCAGAACACCTCCACATCGGCGGAGGCGGCTGCGCCCAAACCAAAATGCAAGCGCGGATCATTGCAGGAATAGAAACTGGACTGACTCACCACGGCCTGGGCTTGCGTCTTGCCCGAATAATGCGCCAGCACCCGCGCGCCTATGGCACTGCGGTTGGACTTCACTCCTTCCAACTTCACCTTGAGCCAATTCTGATTTCCCTTCAGGTCATTGCGCAGGAGCGAGGGCGGTTCGTTGAGATTAACGATGAGCATGTCCACATCCCCATCGTTGTCAAAATCTCCAAAAGCGCAGCCGCGGCTACAGTGCGGCGCCGACACGCCTGGGCCGGCCTCGCTCACTAACTCCTCAAACGTGCGATTCCCCAAGTTGCGGAATACTGCGCGCGGTGTCTTGTTGGCATACTGCGGCAGCTTGCGCTCCACCTCTGGGTAGACATTCCCTGTCACCATGAAAATATCGGGATAGCCATCGTTGTCGAGGTCGACGATGCCGGCGCCCCAACAAATGTAGCGTGTTTCTACCGCGATGTGAGCCGACCGCGTGACGTCATCGAAATTGCCCTTGCCATCGTTGTGGTAGAGAACATTGGAATCATCGGCGAAATGCGTCTTGAACAAGTCGAGATGACCGTCCAGATCATAATCGCCGATTCCAATCCCCATGCCGGCCTGCTCCGCGCCATCCTCGCTGAGGGCAACGCCGCGCACTACGCCTTCCTCGCGAAAAGTGCCGTCGTGATTGTTCATGAACAACAGGCTGGGCGTGGAATCGCAGGCCGCGTAGATGTCGGGCCAGCCATCTTCGTCCAGATCTGCGGTCACCACCGTCATGCCATAGCTCTCGGTCGCTCGCGAAATTCCGGCTTCACGACTCACGTCAGTAAACGTTCCATCGCCATTATTTCGATAAAGCGAGTGACGGCCGGTGGGCAACCCGCGAGGCCCGCATTCCACCGGAATGCCTTTCCAGTTGCAGTTCACGTTTTCTCCGGGAACCGGGGCGTGCTCAAACGAAAAACGGACATAATTCGACACAAACAGGTCAAGGTGGCCGTCGCGGTTGTAGTCCACGAAGGCACACCCCGCGCCCCACCGGGGCTCATCGTTCCACAAGCCCGCAGCTTTGGTGACGTCGGAGAACGTTCCGTCGCCATTGTTTCGATACAAGCGATTTTGCCCGAAGAAGGTGCAGAACAGGTCATCGAACCCGTCATTGTTGTAGTCGCCCACGCAGACCCCAGAACCCCATCCGGTGGCTTGCAGTCCCGCCTTCTCCGTCACGTCGGTAAATGTCCCATCGCGATTGTTCTTGTAAAGCCGGGCTGTCGCTTTCGATGGGTTTTCCCCAAGACGCGTGCCGGTGAGCAGAAAGAGATCCATCCAGCCGTCATTGTCGTAGTCGATGAACGCACAGCCGCACCCGGTCGCCTCCAGGATGTACTTCTTGCTATCTACGCCTCCGTAGATGACCGGGGAATGGAGGCCTGCCTCGGCCGCGACGTCCACGAAGTGGGCCGAAAATGGCCGTCCCGATGGGGCCGGTCTCGCCATGGGCTTTGTAGTGTGGGTGGAGACCCCTTGCGCCAAAAGCGAGGCCGACTTCAGCGTGACCATGGAGCCGAGGGAAAGGCGCAGAAAGCTGCGGCGTGAGATCATCTCGAAGTATTGGTCCTTGGCAGGAATCGCCTTGACGCGCTTTTCATTATGGCCGCGGCCGCACGAATGAGTAAAGGCTTACACGAAACACCCTTTGGCCGGGCCAAACCCAGGGGCATGGCTTGAGGCAGAACGTCACCCCTACGACTGGACATTCATTCCGTTTTCGACTGGTTTTCGTCCTCGACGAGTTTGTACCGCTTGCGCTGGTTCTCTTCCTTCGCCGTCTGCTCCCGCAGTTGAGCGAGCTTCTTCAGGAGCCCAGGAATCTCCTCCGTCTGGCCTGATTTCCGCAGCGCCTGTATCAAGTGATAGACGGCGGTCTGATCCTTGGGATTGCTATCGAGCGCCTTCCGGCATTGCTCGACGGCATCCTTGTACTGTCCCGACTGCACATAGAGTTTTGCCAGGACATCCCGGGCGTCGGCGAGTGAAGGTTGTAACTCCACGGACTTGCGGGCGGAACGCATCGCCAGTTGAAATTCCGGCGACCCCGGGGCAGCCCCGGTCTGGAGCAGGAAGTCTGCTTGCAAGTAGAGCAGCAGCGGATCGTTCGGTTGGCGTTGCAGCTTCGCCTCCACTGTTTTAAGCGCGCGCTCCGGATCGTTCTCCTGCAGTGCGACCAGGCTCTGCCCCGCTGAACTCAGCGCCTGGCGAGGATCCAACTCATGCGCTTTGTCGAAATCGGCTTCGGCGTGATCATACTGCGCCAACTGAACGTAGAGCACACCGCGCGCCAGGTAGAGCGGCGCAACGCTCGGCTGCAGCCCGATTCCATCACTCAAAACGTCGATGCCGACCTGAAAAGAATCGTGCGCGTAGCACAAGTGAGCGAAATCGAGATAAAGATTCACATTCTGGGGATCCAGCAGAATCGCCTGGCGCAAGGTCGTGACGGCTTGCGCACTGTCCCCCGAATCTTCGTAGGCAGCCGAAACCAGATCGAGCGTCTGCGCATCTGGATGATCCGCCTGCAATAGGGGTTTCAATGTGGCCAGCGCATCCTGCGGCTTGTGCGCCATTAGTTGGACCGACGCCAGCAACTGCCGCTCTTCACGATTGTCCGGCTCGAACGCTGCCACCTGCTGAAAAATGGAAATTGCGCGTTCCAGTTGCTTCAGCTTGACGAGGCATATGCCGTATGCGCGGAGTGCGGTAGGCCGGGAGTCAAAGAGCGACCCTGCTTTTTCAAAATGAGGGATCGCACTGGAACAGTCGCCCCGCTGGTATTCCAGAACAGCCAGCATGCCATGTGCAGTCTGGTCCCCGGGGCGCAGTTGAAGAAGATGCTGGAGCAGCGGGATAGCCGCCGTGTTCCCTGCCTGGAACTCAATCTGCGCGGCCCCCTGAATGGCGGGAAGATAGTCGGGTGAGAGTTTTAGCGCTTTCCGAAAAGAGGCGAGCGCTTCCTGCTCATGATTCGCTCCCGCATACGCGACCCCCTGCATCGCCCACAGTCGCGCGTCGCCCGGGAACTTCTGCAACTCTGGACCGAGCAATTGCAATGCCTGGTCATACGACTGGTTTTGCAATGCGCTGGCGATGGCTTCGATTTCACTGCTCGCCGCTTGTGCCGCGGCATTACCAAACAGCAACCCGACCAGCATCCCGAGGAGAATCCCTGCTCTTACGAGAGCTCGCATCCTCGCAATGCGCCCTGGCATCTTCATTTCAACAAGAATAACTGCATCTCGTGAGGTGGCGGGCTGTCAGTGTGCGATCGGCTTCTTGGATTCTGAGGCGTCGCCCACTACCAGTTTGTAACGGTTATGCTCGCGTTCTTCTTCGGTGGCCTCTTGCCGCAACTGGGCCAATCGCTTCAGCAGTTCCGGAAGTTCCTGGGTCTTACCCGTCTTGCGAAGCGCCTGAATCAGGTGATAGAGAGCAGTTTGATCCTTAGCATCGTATTCAAGCGCTTTCCTGGCCTGCTCGACCGCCTTTTCGTTCTCCCCCGCTTGCAGAAATAGCTTCGCTAACAAATCCCGAGCCGGAACCAGGCTCGGCTGGAACGAGACGGCCTTGTTCGCGGAAACCAGCGCCGCGCGAAAGTCCGCACTGTCCACGTCAAGCCCTTTTTGACTCAAAATGTCGGCCTGCAAGTACAGCAAGTACGGATCATCAGGCTTCTTCGCCAGCTTTGCGCGCACGGTAGCCAGCGCGTGGTCCAGATCATTGGTCTGTATTGCCGCCAGTCCAAGCGCGGCGGCTCCAACGGATTGACGTGGATCCAAAGCATCGGCTTTGTCGAAGTCGGCTTCCGCTTTATCAAACTCCGCGAGCTGCGCGTATAGGACGCCGCGAGTCAGATACAAAGCCGCGGCACTGGGCTGCAATGCCAGGCCGCTATTGATCAGATCCACGCCCGCCTGGAATGATTGGTGCTGCATTGACAGGTTCGCGAAATCGACGTAAAGATCAACGTTCCGCGGATCGGCCACAATCGCCTGCCGTAATGTATTGACTGCCTTTGGAGTATCTCCGCTGTCCTCGTATGCGGACGCTGCCAATTCAAGAACTTTCCCTTCGGGCTGAGCTTGCTGGAGGAGCGGGCTGAGAGTTGCAATGGCGTCGGCCGGGTGCTCGGCCATCACTTGGACAACCGCCAGGCGGTATCGCGCTTCAGCGTCTTGCGGGTTTGAATCCACCAGTCGCTGAAAGACCGCGATGGCTTTGTCAGTCTGTTTAAGTTTCACCAGGCATCCGCCGTACTCCACCATCGCGGGCGGTTGCGTGTCGAGGAGCGCACCAACCTCGCTGAAGTGCTGGATCGCTTTTTCGCAATCGTGATGCTTGTATGAGATCGCCCCCAGCATGGCGTGGCTGGTTGGATCGTTTGGCTGCAAGCGCAAAATACGCTCCAGCAGGGGACCGGCCGCATCGCTTCCCGCCTCGTATTCCAGTTGTGCCGCGCCTTCCAGGGCCGGAAGATAGTTGGGAGCAAACTTCAGGGAATTCTGAAACGATGCCAATGCTTCTTTTTTCTGATTCTTGCCTGACAACGCGATGCCCTGCAGAGCCCATAAGCGGGCATCCTGCGGTGCGTGTTCCAGTGCTGGACGCAGTAATTGAAGAGCTTCATCGAATTGACGATTACGCAGAGCGGCCACAATGCCGTCGGCCGCCGTTTGTGCAAGCAGCGGCTGAAGGAACAGAACCACCAGCATGGAGCCCAACAGAGGGAGCCGCCTCATGTACAAAGTATCCCTCCGCACAACCCTCGCGGTAGATTGGACGATGCCTCGCCGGTGTGGTATTCCGTCAGCATGTCGATTCCGGTTCGATGGGTTCTGCTTTCAATCGCACTACTTCCTTCATCGATCATTCCGTGCGCGGCGCAACCACCGGCGGCGGCAATTCAAATTCGCGTCGACGCCAAAAATACTCAGGGCACATTCCCGCCGGTGTGGAGCTATTTCGGATATGACGAGCCCAACTATACCTATGCGCCGAACGGGAAAAAACTCCTGGGCGAGTTGAGTGCCCTGAGTCCGCAACCAGTCTACGTCCGCACCCACAACCTGTTCACGAGCGGAGACGGCACCGCATCGCTGAAGTGGGGCTCGACCAATGTCTACTCTGAAGACAGCGCTGGCCGCCCCATTTACAGCTGGGAAATCGTTGACCGCATCTTTGATACCTATCGGCAACAGGGAATTCGACCGCTGGTGGAACTGGGCTTCATGCCTGAAGCGCTGTCAACCCATCCGGAACCTTATCGCCACAACTTCCCGCAAGGCCCAGTAAACAGCATTTACACCGGCTGGGCCTATCCGCCCAAAGATTATCGCAAATGGTCCGAACTCGTTTTCCAGTTCGTGCACCACTTGCGGGAGCGGTATGGCGACGCCGAGCTCCGAACCTGGCTTTGGGAAGTATGGAATGAGCCGGATATTGACTACTGGAAAGGGACACCGGAAGAATATTTCAAGCTCTATGACTATTCGGTCGATGCGGTTCTGCGCGCCTTCCCTGGCGCCCGCGTCGGCGGACCCGACAGCACCGGCCCACTGTCTCCACGATCGGTACAGTTCCTGCGCAACTTCCTGCAGCACTGTGCGCATGGACGCAACGACGTAACCGGCCAGATTGGAACACGACTAGATTTCATCAGCTTTCATCCGAAGGGATCGCCCACCTGGCTCGGAGATCACGTGCAGATGGGGCTGGCCCACCACCTGGCTGCAGCCCAGCAAGGTTTCCAGATCGTGGCATCTTTTCCGGAGTGGCGCAACACGCCGGTCGTGCTGGGAGAGTCCGATCCGGAAGGATGCGCAGCCTGCTCGGCACGCACCCATCCGCAAAATGCGTACCGCAATGGCCCGCTCTATGCCTGCTATGAAGCTGAGGCGCTCAACGACATCCTGGCACTGGCCGCGCATGAGCACATCCAATTGCTGGCAGTGGTAACTTGGGCGTTTGAGTTTGAAGGCCAGCCCTACTTCGAGGGATTTCGGACGCTCGCCACCAACGGAATTGATAAGCCGGTTTTGAATGCCTTTCGCATGTTTGGGTTGTTGGATAGCAATCGCTTGGCTGCGAACAGCTCCGGCGCGCTGCCCGAGGCGGCCATCGGGAAAGACGGGGTTCGCGGCGAGCCGGACGTAAATGTCATTGCAACGCGGAAGGACCGCGAGGTCGACCTGCTGATCTGGAACTACCACGACGATGACCTGCCGGCCCCGGCCGCTCCAATTGATCTCATCTTGAGCGGACTGCCGCAGGATCTTCACCGGTCGATGCTGGAACACTTCAGGATTGACTCCAGCCACAGCAATGCCTATTCGGCATGGCGTCAGATGAGTTCACCCAGCTCGCCTGTGGCGGAACAGCAGCAAGCACTCGAGCACGACGGTCAGCTGCAGATGCTGGGCTCACCCGCGTGGATCACGGTCGAGAATGGGAACGTCCATTTGCAGTTTGAGTTGCCGCGGCAGGGACTCTCTCTGTTGCGTATTGTCTGGTAAGGCGTGACCCACTAGTTCTGTGGAAACGCCTTGGTTACTGCGGAAAAATCCTCGCTGCCGTGCCCGCGAGCGACGGCGCGTTCGAAGATGTGCAGCGCCGGAACAGCCGTTTCGAGCGTCGCCCCTTTCGCCGATGCCTCGTTCATCGCGTACTTGAGATCTTTGGCCATCCAGCGAAGCAGAAAGTTCGGGTCGAAGTCATCGGCGCCAAGACTGGCTGCCACTCTCTTCACAATCCCACTTCCGGGCGCGCCGTCAGTGAGAACCGAGACAGCTTTGGTGCGGTCCATTCCGGCCGCATCGATCAGAGACAGGGCTTCCGCAAAAGAAGCAGCTTGAACTCCACACAAAAAATTGTTGACGAGTTTCATGATTGCGCCGCTGCCGAGTGGCCCGAAATGAATCGTATTACGACCCAACACTGAAAGAATCGGGCGTACTTTTTCGAGCGTATCGGCCGGGCCTCCAACCAGAAACAGCAACTCGCCGGCGGCGGCGTGAGGCTTGGTTCCAGTAACTGGTGCATCCAGGAACTCGCAACCACTGCGGGCGGAAGCGGCCGCCAATTCTCTGATCCATGCGACGCTTAGCGTACTGCACTCCATCAGTACACAACCTCGCTGTACGCCCGCCAGTGCACCGTGCTCGCCCAGCCAGACCTGGCGGGATGCCGAGTCGTCGGCAACCATCGCGATAACAATCTCCGCGCGGGACGAGGCGCCTCGCGGCGTGTCCGCGACCAGCGCCCCCGCATTCGACAGGGGCAGAGTTTTCTCTCGCGTTCGGTTGTACACGGTCAGCGGGAAGCCGGCTGACAACAAGCGCCCTGCCATGCCTCCACCCATAATGCCGAGTCCGAGAATTGCCACATGCGGCTTTGTCATGGTCTCACCCCAAGGGAACCACGCGAACCGGCATGGATGCCACCGGCTCAACGTGGACGAAATTTCTTAGTGGACGCCCGAAACCTTCGGCGGCCACCTCCATCACATCGCCTTCCTGCAACCGAATCCCATCACTGAAGCTGAGGGAATTCGTGCCGAAAAAGTGCACATGCACGTCTCCCGGGCGGCGATGCGCTTCGAACTTGAAATGATGGTGCTCAATATTCTCCAGGCTGTGACACATTTCGGACTCGCCGCTGCGAAATGACTTCGACCAGAGCTGGTTGTTGCCGCGCTCTATCTTGATGTTCACTAACACCGACTCGAATTGCGGGTCGACTACCAGCTCTGGACCCAATGCACAGGTGCGAAGCTTCGAGCCGGCGAGATTGAGGTAGTTCTTTTTCTCAAATTGATGATCCGAGAACTCGTTCCCCGCCGCCATTCCAAGTCGATACGGCCGACCGTCCGGAGCAATCACATAAACACCCGCAATTTCCGCCTCTTCTCCACCATCCTCGGCGTACCCGGGGATGTTGAGAGCATCCCCATGCGCGCGCAGCGATGTGCCCGTGCCCTTATAAAACCACTCCGGGGCAACCCCGATCTTTCCTGACGCCGGACGACCGCCTTCCACTCCCCAGCGAAACATCTTCATGCTATCGGTAAGTTCCTCGGCGTGGGCTTCGTGCATCGATTGGCGATCTTGCGCGCTGCCGAGGTGGGTCAACCCTGTTCCTGAAACCAGGCAACGGGCGGGCTCTTCGGGATGATCCACTGCGGGCAGGATCCGCCACTCTGAGCTGCCGGAATAAACAGGATCGTACTCGATGGTGTCGCGGTTCGCTCGCTGATGGGCCAAATCGCTCAAGCTCACACTGCTCGCCAAGGCGACCTGTGCCAGCTCATGAATTGAGCGGCATCCATCGAGAAAATGCAGGTGGGGCTCTTCCACCAACGCCACCCGGCGCGTGGTCCCTTTTCTGACTTGAACCAATCTCGTCATGTTGACCCGAATCCCCGGCCTCTATTCGGTAACTTCAAAATTTTTCAATGCACTCTCGTCGATGGTCAGCCCAAGTCCGGGCACCTTCTCATTCAGTTCGATGAATCCGCCCTGCGCCTTGGGTTCCCCCCGAAAGATGTACCAGAACAGCTCGTTGCCCACTTCCACATCCACCATCGGAAAATATTCCGCCATGGGCGAATTCAGGCTCGCCATGACGATATGGTAGTTGTGCATCTGCCCGGCGTGCGGAATCACCGGCACCGCGTGCGCCTCGGCCAGCGCGGAGATCTTGCGCGCCTGCGTGATTCCGCCGACGCGATTCGTGTCGAACTGTATGTAGTCGAGTGCGCGAGCTTCCAACAGTTCGCGGAAACCGTATTCCGTAAACTCGTGCTCCCCTCCTGCAATGGGGATCCGTCCATACGATTTCAATTCGGCATAACCCTGGATGTCATCCGGGATCACCGGCTCCTCAAGCCATCGAAGATTGAACGGCTCCAGCAGCGGCAACATTCGCTTCGCATAGTCCAGCGTCCAACCCATGTAAGCGTCCGCCATTACGTCCACGTCATTCCCTACAGCCTCGCGCACTGTTCGAACGAGTTCGAGGTTCAGGCGCATGCCGGCCGCGCCGTCGGCCGGCCCCCATCCAAAACGCAGCTTCATGGCCGGAAAGCCTTCATTCTTGTAGCGCTTCGCCTCCGCGGCCAGCTCGCCCAGGTCGGCGCTGTACAGCCGCGAGGCGTAAACCGGAATTCGATTCTTGGTCTTGCCGCCGAGCAATCGATACACAGGCTGGTTGGCCGATTGGCCAAGAATGTCCCACAGAGCGATATCGATCGCACTGATGGCGCTCATCCCAAGTCCTTTACGGCCGAAAGCCATCGTTTTGCGATACATCAATTGCCAGAGGAACTCGGTGTTCCAGGGATCCTGCCCGATTAACAGCGGCTTGAGGTACAGATCAATGACCTGCTTCGTCACTTGCGGAGCTAGAGCTGCATTGCCAATGCCGACGTGTCCCGCGTCGGTGAAAACTTCGACCAGCAGCCAGCCATGAAAGATAAACGTCCGCATCGACGCTTCGGGCATTTCGAGTAGATCCATCGGGTTCGTGCAGAAATGGGGCGGCAAGGGCACCGTCTTGCCCCGCCACCGCACGACTCTGGTGCGGACATCGGTGATTTTCATCGCACTCCTTCGTACGTCAGTTCCTGCTCGAGGCCGGGGCGCGGGATTTCGGGCACAACAAGGAGAATTACCAGAAAGGCAATCAAATGCAACGTGCCTGCCAAGCTAAACACCACGCGATAACCAAACCCATGGTCGAGTAAGTAACCGACGATCTCGCCAAAGACGATCCCCCCCATTGCGCCGCCGAACCCAACCAGGCCGGCCACCGAACCCACAACGCTGGACGGAAACAGATCCGTGGGCAACACCATAACCAACGTGGACCACGACTGCTGGCCAAAATAAGCCAGGCTGAAGATCCCGATTGCCCATGCCACCGGAACATAGGGCACGAGAATGACCGACGGCATGACCGCGGCGCTCAATCCCAGCGCCACCTTCCTGGCGATACCCACAGAAAAATGCTGCCGGACCAGTTCGCTCGAAAACCATCCCCCCAGCAGGCAACCGATTCCAGCGGCTGCATAAGGGATCCAGGCAAAAGCACCGGCCGCCTTCACGTTGAAGCCGCGTGCGTCATACAGGTATTTCGGCAACCAGAACAGGTAGAAGTACCAGGCGGCATCACTCAGGAACTTCGCGGTGATCAGTCCCCAAGACTCGCGAATTCGGAGAAGGCTGGTCCAGTGCGGCGCTCGCATTCCCGCGAGGTTGTCGACTGCGGGCTTTGTGGGCTGGCTCGAAAGGGCAAGTTCCGAGGTCTGCGGCGGCGAGTAGTCGGTGAGCGCCCACCAGCACGTCCAGAGCAGCCCGATCGCTCCGGTGAAAAGAAAAATCCATCTCCAGTTGAGATAGCTCAACACGACGGCAATCAGCGGCGGCGCCGCGACCGCGCCCACGGCGGTTCCCGCATTGATGATGCCCATCGCCGTCCCGCGACCTTGCGGATCGAACCACTCCGCGACTGCCCGCGTTGCGGCGGGAAAGCCGCCGCCTTCTCCCATGCCGAGCAAGAACCGGCTCACCGCCAGCATGACGAACGTGCCCGCAAGCGCATGGCTCGCACACGCGAACGACCAGAAAATCATAATGACGATGAATCCGCGGCGCGTCCCCAGTACGTCGACCAATTTCCCGCCGCCCACATACATCACCGCGTACGAAAGCAAAAATGTGGACTGCAATGCAGAGAATTGCTCATTCGAAAGCGGGATGTCTTTCGCGATGGCGGTGACTGCGACCGGCAGCGTTTGACGATCCAGATAGCTGATGGCAATCGCCCCGCTGACCAAGCAGGCGATTCTCCAGGATGCCCCCGCAGTCTGTGTTGTCTTCAACTCAGCAGCCTGAGTCATTCCATCCCCACCCGCGACTCAAGCCTTGAACAGCGGCGTCCACACTTGCATAGCCGTCGCCTGGCGGTTGGCCCACGCGTAGTAAGGAATAAACGTGAGTGGAACCTGCCGAGTCTTAGGAGATTGTCCTGTGTAACGCGAATAGAGAACGCTCTCCTGTTGGCCGCGCTCGTAGGCAACTCCGTCGTGATGAAGCACCGTGACCCCGCCAAGCAGATCGCCCCTGGACTGGCTCTGAAAACGGGCGCCCGGGTTCGGACCAAAGTCAAGCGCAACGTCGACCAGGTTCACTCCCTCGGGCTGATCAATCTGCTCCATGCAATAAACCAATGGCCCTCGCTGAATCGCAACTCGCCCGGTATCATCGGCAACGTTGGGATTCGCTTTGAGGACGTGGGTATGCATCTCGAAGTGCATGCGCACCAGATCCCCTGCCGTCCACCGGCGCCGGATCGGCAGATATTCTCCAGACTTGATTCCCGGAATCGGCTTGCCGTTCACCGCAACCTGGGCACCATCGGCCCAGCCGGGAATCCGCACATAGAACGTGAAGTCTGCGGGCTGCGCTGGCGAAACAGAAATCTCGATATCGCCATCCCACGGATAGTTCGTCCTTTGCGACACCTTAAGGCCGACGCCGTCTTCCAAGTGCCAATCGAGTTCGGAATTGTCGTAAAAATGGACATAGAGCCCGTCGCTGCTGGTGCTGTAGAGATATCCCGGCAACGATGCGAACGTCCGTTCCAGATTTGGCGGGCAGCAGGTCACGTCGTACCAGGGATTCCGAATCTTGTCTCCGGTGGATGGGTCGAAAGCAAGTGGATTGCGATAGCAGTACATCGTGCCATCCAATGACATGCCCGAGTTGATTCCGTTGTACAGGGCCCGCTCCATCACATCGGTAAACTTCGCGTCCCCAGTTGCCGACAGCATCCGCCAGTTCCACATCATGTTGCCGATCGCCGCGCAACTTTCTCCGTAGGCGCGGAAGTTCGGAAGTTCGTACGCGTCGCCGAACGCTTCCCCGTCCGATCGCGAACCGACGCCACCGCTGACGTACATCTTGGTTGTCACCAGGTCGTGCCAGAGCGTGTTCAATGTCTTCCAGTAGGCGGGATCGCCGGTCTCCAGGTAGTAGTCGGTCGCGCCGCAGCAGGCGTACATCGCCCGGACTGCGTGCCCTTCCAGCTTGGTGCGCTCCGTAAAAGGCGTTCCGCTGAACATATAGATCGTTCTGCGTTCCGGAAATTTTGCCCGCTCATCGCCATGCAGAATGTAACCAGCGAGTTCGAGTTGCCGTTGGTCCCCGGTGATGCGGTACAGCTCGATCAGCGCCATTTCAATTTCGGGATGGCCCGAGACAATCGGATTCTTGGGCGCCGGCCCATAGTTCGGCAGCAGAAAGTCATCCACGAATCGAATCCCGGCATCGAGCAGCCTGCGGTCCCCCGTCGCCCGGTAATAGGCGATCGCACCTTGCAGCATGTGCCCGATGTTGTACAGTTCGTGCCCGGTCGACTGCGTCTGGGGAAGCATGCGCAGCGAGGTTCGGTCGCCGACGTAATACGTATTTAGATAGCCGCTCGGTTCCTGGACCGCCACAACCTCATCGATCATCTCGCTCGACGTCCGCCGCAGCTCCGGCAAATCCCCGGATTGCAGCGCAAATCCGACAGCCTCGGTCCACTTGTAAACATCCGAGTCGGAGAAGACCGGCCCGGTCTGCGGAGCGCTGCTCTTGCCCACCAACCGGCGGAAATTGTTCATGCGGCCGTTGGCTTCCAGCAGGTCGTGCATCGTGGGAATGCTCTTCGTGACATTGGTCTCGCGGCGTTGCCCCCAGAAGCCGCTCTTGATCGTCACCGCTCGCACCGGAATCTGCCGCAGCTTCGCATGGGGCGATTTCGCCAGGTTCTCGATTCCCTGGTCTTTCCATGCGGGCTTGTCGATCAACGGAACCTCGGAAGTCTTGCGGCCCGCGGGGGCGGCTTCCTGCGACGTTTTTCCGAATGCAGCGCCACTGAACGAGCAAGCTGCCGCCGCCGTTGCCGCACTGGCGACAAATTGCCGACGCGAGATGGGGTGCTTGGATGCCATGGCGTTCGCTCCTGGTTGAGATCGACGGCTGCAGCGGACTCGAATTATAGCGCTTTTGCAGTAAGCGTTTACCGAACCGCCCTCTTCTGCGCTATCATCAAAGGCATTTTCCCGGGAACTCTGCCATGAAAACCCTTCGCAGTCAGCAATGGTTCGGACGTCAAGACAAAAACGGCTTCATGTATCGCAGCTGGATGAAGAACCAGGGGTGGCCGCACGACCTCTTTGAGGGCCGGCCTGTCATCGGCATTTGCAACACCTGGTCGGAACTGACTCCCTGCAATGCGCATTTTCGAGAGCTTGCTGACTATGTCAAGCGCGGGGTGTGGGAGTCCGGAGGATTTCCTCTCGAATTTCCGGTCATGTCGCTGGGCGAAAGCGTGCTCCGCCCAACGGCCATGCTTTTTCGCAACCTGGCCAGCATGGACGTGGAGGAATCAATCCGCGGAAACCCGATCGACGGCGTCGTCCTGCTCATGGGCTGCGACAAGACCACCCCTTCCCTGTTGATGGGCGCTGCCTCGTGCGATCTGCCCACGATCGGCCTTTCGGGCGGCCCCATGCTCTCGGGGAAGTTTCGCGGCTGCGAACTCGGTTCCGGCACCGGCGTCTGGCAGATGTCGGAAAAAGTCCGCAGCGGTGAGATGAAAATCGAGGAGTTCTTCGAGGCCGAGAGTTGCATGCACCGCTCTCGCGGCCACTGCATGACCATGGGAACCGCCTCGACGATGGCCAGCATGGTCGAAGCCCTGGGCATGAGCCTGCCGGGAAATGCGGCCATCCCCGCGGTAGACGCGCGCCGCAACACCTTGGCCCAGATGACCGGCCGCCGCGTCGTCGACATGGTGCGCGAGGATCTGCGGATCTCGCAAATTCTCACCCGCCCCGCATTTGAGAACGCCATCCGCGCCAATGCTGCTATCGGCGGATCGACCAACGCCGTCATTCACCTCATCGCGCTGGCCGGCCGCGTCGGCGTGCCGCTTTGCCTTGATGATTTCGACCGCCTCGGCAACGGCATGCCCTGCCTGCTCGACATCCAACCTTCCGGCACGCATCTGATGGAGGACTTCTTCTACGCAGGCGGTTTACCCGCAGTAATGCGCGAACTGAGCGAGGCCGGCGTCCTTCACCGCGACGCCCTGACGGCCAACGGGCGATCCATGGGCGACAATGTCGCCGGCGCCCCGTGCTGGAGTCGCGAGGTAATTCATTCCTTTCAGCAACCCTTCAAGAAGGACGCTGGCATCGCGGTTCTGCGCGGCAACCTTGCCCCGGATGGAGCGGTGATCAAAATCTCGGCGGCGAGTCCGCACCTTCTGCGCCACCGCGGCAAGGCGCTAGCCTTCGAATCGATTGAGGACTTCTATCAGCGCATCAACGACGAGTCCCTCGATGTCGATGAGAATTCCATTCTGGTGCTCAAGAACTGCGGCCCCCGCGGCTACCCTGGAATGGCGGAGGTCGGCAACATGCCACTGCCTCCCAAACTCCTGCGCAAAGGCATTCGCGACATGGTGCGCATCTCCGACGCGCGCATGAGCGGCACGGCGTACGGAACCGTTGTGCTGCATGCGGCTCCCGAAGCTGCCGTAGGAGGGCCGCTGGCGTTCGTGCATTCTGGAGACCAGATCAGCCTCGACGTACACCAACGCAGCCTTCGGCTCGAGGTCGATGACGCCACGCTCGCCCAGCGTCGTGCAAACTGGACGGCGCCTTCGCTTCCCCAGAGAGGCTGGGAGCGCCTCTATGTCGAACACGTGCTCCAGGCCCATCAGGGAGCCGACTTGGATTTTCTTGTAGGGCGCAGCGGCGCACGGGTTGCCCGCGACTCGCACTGAACGCGGTGAGATAGAAAGACTCCATGAACGATCGCTGGGACCGTAGGCAAATCCTGAAACACATGCTCGCCACCGCCGGGACTTTGGCGCTGCCCGTACAACAGCTGTTCGCAGAATCCGCAGCGCCCGAAATTGGTGCCGAACGCGAATTCCAGATTTCCTCGGTAAGTGAGCACACCATTCGTCTGAGCGTGCTCCCGCTGAATGCTGGGCAAGCCGCCGCCATCCCCTTGAATGGTTCTTTGGTGCAAGCCTCTTGGGGCGCGCCGGCTGCGCGTCTTCGCGGGGATTGGCAACCACAGCAGATCCACGCGGGCAACCTGCGCGTCCTCGCCAATCCTCGTCCGCTTGAGTTTACGATCAAGAGTGCGGCCGAGCAGGAGATTCAACGCCTCGCGATCGATCCCGAAAAAGGCACCGTCGAATTCGACACTGGGGACTCGCCCCTCTTCGGCCTTGGAGAAGGCGGCCCACAGTTCGATCGGCGCGGATCGATCGACTCGATGGTGAGCGGACAAGGCGGCTACAAGCTGCGGACGCACGGCGGCCGCGTGCCCATCCCGTGGATCATCTCGGCTTCGGGTTGGGCATTGTTCTTTCACCAACCATTCGGAACCTTTGACTTCACCGCGGCTCAAAGCCGATTTCAGTCGCAACCCCAAGGAAGTCTTCCACTGGACCTGTTCCTGATCGCCTCCTCCGATCCAGCGACAATCATGGGCGAATACGCTCGCCTCACCGGGCACGCCGAATTGCCGCCTTTGTGGAGCCTCGGATACCAGCAGTCCCATCGCACTCTCGCCAGCCGCCAGGAAATCCTCGAAGAGGCCAACACCTTCCGCCAGAAGAAGCTTCCCTGTGACGCCCTGATTTATCTCGGCACCGGTTTCTGCCCCTCCGGCTGGAACACCGAGAACGGCTCCTTCGTCTGGAATTCTCGCGTTTTCCCGGATCCTCCTGCGATCCTGGAAGAATTGCACGCCAAGAATTTCCGCGCAGTGCTGCACGCCGTAATTCTGTCCGACCGGCTGCACGGAACGGTGCGCGACCAGTGCGACCTCCCCCGGTTCGATGAAGCGTTGGCCGCTTGTTATTGGGATGAGCATCGCCGGGATTTCGCAATGGGCGTAGACGGCTGGTGGCCCGACGAAGGCGACCCGCTCGACATCGCCTCGCGCCTGGTCCGAAACCGCATGTACTGGGAGGGGCCTCAGCTGGATCGCCCGAACCAGCGCCCCTATGCACTGCACCGCAACGGCTACGCGGGCTTGCAGCGCTACGCCTCTTTCTTGTGGTCGGGCGATGTTTATTCGACCTGGGAAACGCTCCGAACCCAAATTCCGGTTGGCATCAACTCCGGGCTCACCGGCATTCCCTACTGGGGAACCGACATCGGGGGTTTCGTTCCTACTCCGGAGTTCACGGCCGAGCTCTACCTGCGCTGGTTTCAGTTCGGGGCATTTTGCCCCTTATTCCGGTGCCATGGTCGGACCTGGAAGCTGCGCCTTCCCTGGGGTTGGAACACCGGCGACCCGGGGCCGGTCGAAGTCCGGAACTACGATGGCGCGGCCGTCCCCGACGCCACTCAACTCCACAATCCGGATGTAGAGCCGATCTGCCGAAAGTATCTCGAACTCCGCTATCGGCTGCTTCCCTACATTTACAGCGCGGTTCGTGAGTGCACACTTACGGGCATGCCGATCATGCGCGCTCTCTGGCTGCACTTTCCTGACGACCCCAAAGCCGTCTCTTGCGCCGACCAATATATGTGGGGCAACAACATGCTGGTCGCACCGGTGGTCGAAAAAGGAGCTGCAACCCGTACCGTCTATCTTCCGCGCGGCGCCTGGCACGATTTTTGGACAGGAGAACACATCGAAGGTGGACGCGAAATCCCGCGCGCCGTCGACCTTGCAACGATTCCGCTGTACGTTCGCGCCGGCTCGATTCTCCCGCTCGGCCCGGTCAAGCAGCACGTGGCTGAAAAGTCCGCACAGCCTCTTTCCATATCGATTTACCCGGGATCGAATGCTTCGTTTCTGCTCTACGAAGATGACGGGATTTCCTTCAATCACCGGAAAGGAGAGTGGACGGGCCTCCAGCTTGATTGGAACGAATCCCGTCGCGTGCTGACCCTGCGCCTGGCCAGCGGATCTCGGATGCTCACGCCAACTCCCATGGAGATTGAAGTCCAACTGACGGAGATCAAGCGTCGCATCAGCTTCGAAGGCAAACCGACAGAAGTAAAGTTCTAATCCAGATGAATCGTGAGACAAGCTCTTCAAGTCCGGCGCGCCATTTCCCTTCAGGAGCCTTCCGATGAAGCGAACTCGATCGCTCTTCCAATTCGTCACACCGAGTCCTCTCCTATTTTTGGTTGGACTTGCAGCCTGCTTAAGTGCGACGCCCCTCGCGCAGGCCGCCGCCCCCTCACCGAACCCGCCGGCGGGCAACCAGAGCCTACAGATCTACTTCGTAGACGTGGAGGGTGGGCAGGCTACTTTGTTTATCACGCCCACTGGCCAGTCTCTTCTGATCGACACAGGCTGGCCCGATAACAATGGACGCGATGCCGATCGCATCGTCGCCGCCGCAAAGCAAGCCGGGCTTCGCTCACTTGATTACGTCCTGATCACGCACTTTCACACCGATCACGTAGGCGGAGCCGAGCAGCTTGCCGCTCGCTTTCCCATAAAAACCTTCATTGATCACGGGGAGAATCGCGAGCCCACCGACCAGCCCACCGTCGAAGGATGGCAGGCCTACCAGAAACTCCTCGCCTCCAGGAAATATCAACACATCGTGGCGAAGCCCGGAGACGTTCTGCCCATCGAGGGAGTCCAGGCAACCGTTGTTAGTTCCGACGGCAACCTGATCCCCGGCCCTCTGCCCGGCGCCGGTCACGAGAACCCCACGTGCCGCAATGCCGAGAGCTACCCGGCCGATCAGACCGAAAACCGGCGTTCGCTGGGAACTCTCATCACCTTCGGCAAGCTTCGCATCCTTGATCTCGGCGACCTCACTCGCGACGAAGAACTGAAGCTGATGTGCCCCGTAAACAAGCTCGGGAAAATCGATATCTACATCGTCTCCCACCATGGCTGGTACCAGAGCAATAGTGCGCCCTTTGTGGATGGAATCGCTCCCCGTGTTGCCATCATGGACAACGGCGCCAAGAAAGGAGGCACACCCTCAGCGTGGGACATCATCAAGAAATCGCCGCGGCTTGAGGACCTTTGGCAACTCCACTACTCCGATGAAGGAGGCGCGGCACACAACGTCGCCCCGGAATTCATAGCCAACCCCGATGGTCCCGATGCCGGACACTATTTGAAACTCACAGCGCTGGCCAACGGAACTTTCGACGTCTTCAACTCCCGCACGCAAAAGAGCAAGCGCTATCCTTTGCAATGATCTGGTTCCGGGAATCGGCGCTGTAAACTTCCAGGGCTGAGCCGTAGTCAAATTTCACTGGGAGGCCGTGAACTTTGCCGCAATTCAGGATCGCGGTAATCGAAGGCGACGGCATTGGCCGCGAGGTCGTGCGCGAAGGAATCCGCGTTCTGGAGACCGCTGGCGGCCGCTACAACCTTCAGTTTTCCTGGCAGTACTTCAACTGGGGTTGCGAACACTATCTCAAAACCGGCCGCATGATGCCCGTCGACGGGCTCGCGCAGCTGCGCCCGTTCGACGCCATCTACCTCGGCGCCGTGGGCTACCCTGGCGTGCCCGACCATGTCTCTCTGTGGGGTCTGCTCATTCCCATTCGCAGAGCTTTTGAGCAGTACGTAAACCTGCGCCCCGTCAAACTCTTGAAAGGCATTGTTTCGCCACTCCGCCAGGCGTCTCCCGGACAAATCGACTTCTGCATCGTGCGCGAGAACAATGAGGGAGAATATTCGGAAATCGGCGGCCGCCTCTATCGTGGCACCGATGCTGAAATGGCCATGCAGGAGACCGTCTTCACCCGCCGCGGTTGCGACCGCATTATCCGCTACGCCTTCGAACTGGCGCGAACCCGCAAGCGCCACGTCACCTCGGCGACCAAGTCGAACGGAATCATTCACACCATGCCGTTCTGGGACGAGCGGTTTGCGGCCATGGCTTCCGAGTTTCCCGACATAAAGCGCGATCAATACCACATCGACATTCTCTCGGCTCATTTCGTAAGCCATCCCGACTGGTTTGACGTAGTGGTCGGTTCCAACCTCTTCGGCGACATTCTCTCCGACCTTGGCGCTGCGGTCGTCGGATCGATCGGCTTGCTGCCCTCGGCCAACCTCAACCCGGAGAGAACCTATCCCTCCATGTTCGAGCCGGTACACGGCTCCGCGCCTGATATTGCCGGCAAGGGAATCGCCAACCCTATTGCCCAGATCCTGTCGGGCGCGATGATGTTAGAGCATTTGGGACAAACTGAAGCCGCCCGAGCCGTGGATCGAGCCTGCGAAGTCGTCCTCGACAAGGCCGAAGTCCGCACTCCCGATATCGGCGGCCACGCCAGAACCCAGGCTCTCGGAGAGGCCATCGCTCACCAGGTGTTGTCCCATTCTGGATGACACACGCGTCCCGAGGCCGCTCTTGATTCATCATCCGGATTGACTTGGCGTCGGGCTCCGAGTAAAAAGTAAACGTTTGCTCATCGTCCCGGAAGGAGCCCCCTTTCATGACCCGTCCACTTAGTCGCAGAACTTTTCTTCAAGTTGGCACCGGGGCCGCGGCCGCTTCCTATGTCGCTCGTGCCCTCCCCCTTTCGGCCGCCGCAAAACCTTCCGACCCGGGTGCCGTGGCCATTACGCCCCCGCTCGCGACCTTCGCTTACTCCGATGTCCGCTTGCTCGACGGGCCGATGAAGCGCCAGTTCGACGAGAATCACGCCCGCTTCCTCAACCTCGACGACGACCGTCTCCTGAAAGTCTTCCGCCAGGTTGCCGGCCTGCCCGCTCCCGGCGAAGATATGGGCGGCTGGTATGACCTCACGGGTTTTAGTCTCGACCAGAACGACTTTCATGGCTTCATCGCCGGTCATAGCTTCGGCCAATATGTCTCCGGACTGGCCCGCGCTTATGCAGTCACCGGATCGGAACCGACTCGCGCCAAGGTCAACCGCCTGGTCAAGGGATATGCGGAAACTCTCGATCCCAAGGCCAAGTTCTTCGTCGGCTATCGCCTGCCCGCCTACACCTACGACAAGTTGTCCTGCGGCCTGATCGACGCCCACGAATTCGCGCAAGATCCAATGGCGATGGATGTCCACGAAAAACTGACCCACGCGATCCTCGCCTACTTGCCGGAAAAAGCGCTCTCCCGCGCTGAACAACGCGCTCGCCCTCACAAAGACACTTCCTTCACCTGGGACGAAACCTACACCCTTCCGGAAAATCTCTTCCTCGCTTATCAACGCAGCGGCAAGGCTTTCTATCGCGATATGGCCCAGCGGTACCTGGAGGACGACACCTACTTCAATCCACTCGCCGAGGGAAACAATGTCCTGCCTTTCGAACATGCCTACAGTCACGTAAATGCATTCAGTTCGGCGATGCAGGCCTACATCACGCTCGGCAGCGAGAAACATCTTCGCGCCGCCAAGAACGGCTTTTCGATGCTGGTCAACACCCAGAGCTTTGCGACCGGCGGCTGGGGTCCCGACGAAGCCTTCGGTGAACCCGACCGCGGGCAACTGGGCGACAGCCTCTCGACCACGCACGCCAGCTTTGAAACTCCCTGCGGTTCCTACGGGCATTTCAAGATCACGCGCTACCTGCTGCGCGTCACCAAAGATGCTCGATACGGCGACAGCATGGAACGGGTGCTCTACAACACCATCCTCGGTGCCTGGCCGGTGCAGCCCGATGGCACTTCGTTCTATTACTCCGACTATGCCCTCACTGGACAGAAGGTCTGGTACAAGGACAAGTGGCCCTGCTGCTCTGGAACCTTCCCTCAACTGGCCGGTGACTATCACATCAGCATTTACCTGCGCGCGGCGGATGGCGTCTATGTCAACTTGTTCACGCCTTCCTCGGTGCAATGGACCTCAGGCAGCACACGCCTCGGCCTCACCCAACAAACCAAATACCCGATTGAGAACACGGCCACGATTCAGGTCTCCGCGTCCCAGCCGTCCGAGTTCACGGTTTACGTTCGCATCCCCGGCTGGACCGAGCCGAATGCGGTGGTGTCGGTCAATGGCAGCCGGATCAGCGATTCGCCAAAGCCGGGGACGTTCGCCGCGATTCGCCGCACCTGGAAAGACGGCGATCGGATTGAACTGGAATTCCCCATGCCTCTGCGTATGGTCCCGGTGGATGTGCAGCACTCCACTAACGTGGCTCTCATGCGCGGGCCCCTGGTGCTGTTTGCTGTGGCCGATACACAGCCCAGCTTTGAGAGTGCGGAACTGTTGCGAGCACGCTCGGCCAACAATGCACAGGGCGACTGGCTTGCCGCCGCCGCTGATGGCAATTCCGTCACAATGCGCCCGTTCATGAATATCCAGCACGAAAAATACAGTACGTACGTCAAACTGAGGACCTGACAAACTGACTGCCCACTTTGCGCGGCCTATTGCCGGGTCCCTTTCCGCTCGGCTTGGCCGCTTTGGCGCAAGCTCTGCACTTCCGGAATCCATTCGAGGTCGGCAACCTACATGAAAACTCGGCGTCTTGGAAACAGCGATCTCGAAATCACTCCGATCGGTATTGGCGCGTGGGCCATCGGCGGTGGCGGTTGGCAAGGCAGCATGGGTCCGCAGAACGAAGCCGATTCCATCCCTGCCATTCACGCTGCCCTCGATCGCGGACTCAACTGGATCGACACCGCTGCTCTCTACGGACTTGGCCATTCCGAAGAAGTCGTCGCGCGCGCACTCAAGGGACGTTCGCCACGCCCTTACATTTTCACGAAATGCGAACGCACCTGGGATGCGCACGGCACCGTCGGTGCATCCCTGAAAGCAAGTTCGATCCGGCGCGAATGCGAAGACAGCCTGCGACGGCTTCAAACCGATGTCATTGACCTCTACCAGATCCATTGGCCCGAACCGGATGAAGACATTGAAGAAGGCTAGACAACTCTCGCTCGGCTGAAAGAAGAAGGAAAAGTCCGCCACATCGGCGTGTCGAACTTCAGCGTATCCCAGATGAAGCGCGCGCAATCAATCGCGCCCATTACTTCGCTCCAGCCGCCATACTCCATCGTGACTCGCGAGATCGAAGCCGAGATCCTCCCCTTTGCCCGCACCCACACCATCGGCGTCATCGTATACTCGCCGATGTCCGCCGGCCTTCTGACCGGTGCCATGACCCGGGAGCGCGTCGCCAATTTCGCGCCTGAGGATTGGCGCAGGAATCTTCCCAACTTCCAGGAACCGCTGCTCTCCAGAAATTTGCGATTGGTCGAGTCGCTGCGCGAAATCGGAGCGCAACACGGGCGCTCGCCCGGCGAAGTCGCCATTGCCTGGACGCTGGCCAATCCTGCAGTCACCGGCGCCATCGTGGGCGTTCGCAGCCCCAAACAGGTGTCCGGCATCGTCGGCGCTTTGGAGTTTCGTCTCACGGCCCGCGAAATGGCCGACGTTGAAGCCGCTCTTAACGCTGTCTCCGTGCACTAAGTTCCCTCAACTCGCCTCATCCTGAATCAGTTACCTTCGTGCATTCCAACGTCAGCAACCCCGAAAAACAGGTGTATACTCAGCCCAATTTGGGGTCGTTTCTGAAGGGATGCGCGTGACGCAGAGCACGCTGGAAGCCCTCGCGTATCACGCTCATCGGGGTACCAACACTTAAGCTCTTGGAGCTGTCGCGTCAGGTCGGCGACACGGCTCCTGCGTACCATGCGGCGCGGACGTTTTGCACGTCTGCCCGTCCGGAGTTGTTATGCGGACCGTGGCGCATCTCGCAGTCGTTCTGACCTGTGTGGTTGGCCACCGCTCCCTGGCGGAGTGCAACCGCGGCAGACGGAAGCCCGCGCGCCGCACGGCTCTGGTAGCGTTGCTCCTCTTCGCCGCCCTCAGCGCCCTGGCCCAATCGCCTCCCCTGATTCGCAAGCGGGTAAGTGAGGTCCGCCTTACGTTAGTGGCCACCGACCGCAACGAGCATCCCCTTTCCCGCCTCTCGCCAAGCGATATCAAGGTGCTCGACAATGGTCTGCCGGTTTCCTCCTTCGACCTTCGCCCAGCGGTTGATTTCCCTCTGCAGGTTGCTCTCGTGCTCGACCGGAGCGGCTCCACCCAAAAATCATGGGCCTTGGTGCACGACACCCTGGTCGGCTCTTTCCATCAATCTCTGCGGCCGGGAGATCAGTTGCTCGTGCTCGGGTTCAATCACAAAATCGAGACCGAACGTACGGTTGTGAACCCCGCGCAACTGGAGGACGCTTTGCAGCCGCGTACTACCGGCGGGTTGACCGCCTTGTATGACGCCCTCTACTACGCTTGCAACCACTCGATGTTCCGGGCCGGCACCGAAGCTCAGCGCAGAGCCCTGATCCTGTTTTCCGACGGGGAGGACAACCTCAGCATTCATGGGCTTGGCGAGACCATTGCCCGAGCAGAGTTAAATGGACTCTTCATCTACACCATCGCTACCCACGCCCCGCGACCGCGCGGCGAAGGAGACATCGTCCTTCGCACCCTGGCAGCCAGCACCGGCGGGCGCGCCTTTGTCGTCCAGAATGCGGACCAGTTGAAAGACGCATTGGCCACCATCGACCGCGAACTCCGCAGTTCTTTTTTACTGTTTTATCGATCTCCAGATGACTCTGCGGCCGGCGATTTTCGGCGAGTCAACATCGTTCCCGTTCAGAACACTGGGCTGAGCGTACGCTCGCGCGAAGGGTACTTCACCGCTCCCTAAAGTCCGTATTCAGACTGATCGAGAACACCGCGGACCGCATCGCTCAGGAAGGAGCCGGATTCAGCGATATCCGTGTAGGGGCAGGCGCCCTCGACTGCCCGGCGGAGCGACAGCTCCGCTCCTGCCGCGTGTGGTTCGGCAGCGGAGCCTTGTTTTGCAACTCGAGGCTTACGCCGCCACCGAATACTTCTCAGGAACGGCTGCATCTTCCTGTTGACTTTCAAGAGCATATTGCCAATCCGCCCCGCTCCCCTCAAAAACGCTGTCAATCAGGCGTTCCAGAAACTCATAATCTCTTTCTTCCAGTTCCGCCTTCCACTCTACTTCTTCTTCCCAGTCCCATGGCCACTCTGTGCTTTTGTCCATATCGAGCCTCCTACGCAGCCTTTTCAAGCGCGCCTCTTGGCTTGCTGGATATGCCGGGATGGTTCCACTAACTGCCTGCTAGAGCAGGATGGAACTTCTGGCGCGACGTCACAGTGATGTGCGTCACCGAATGGCCGGACGTGGGGAAACCGCGCCCTCAAGGCGAATGTTCGCGCGGTGGCGGTCGCTCCTCTCGCCGGGGGAACGAACCGCAACCGCGACCCATGCTTTTTTGGCCCCAAGACTACAGCAGCTTGATCGAGGAAACTTTCAGCGAATCTCCTTCGACCTCTCCGCTCACATCCACCCGCAGATGATCTTTCTTGTCGGAGGCTTTCAGGGCGTCGGCGACCTTCGCATTGCCCTCTGCGTCCAGTTTCAGAAAACGGTTGTCTTTGGTCAGAATGCCAAAGCCGCTGCCTGCACACTTCAAGGCGCAAGCCCTGGGATGGGCGTCCGGATTAGCGGCGGCCTTCTTGGAGCAGTTCACATCCACCACCGGCACGTCGGTAAAAGTTTCGTTAGCCGCCAAGGCGGGTATGGCGAAGATGCAGAGCGCGAGCAGTAGACATGCAAATGTTCTCATCCGTTTCCTCCTCTTCGAGTTGCTGTACACACGATTAACGCATGGCGACAAGTCCTGAACCCTGAATCGCTTGTGATTTTGCTGCGGTGGCCTGTTCCCGTACGGCGGTCAGTTGCGACAGGGCAAATGCGCCGATCGCGATCTCCACATCCCGCATCGCCAGGTCATAGAACATGCCCGTCGTCACCAGGTTCCCCGCGATCGCGAGCAACCAGAGCGTGACCACCACGCTTCCAACCCTGGTCCACCGGGTCAGCACCGCCAGCCCCGCAACGATCTCTACAATCCCGACGATGTGCATAAACGTAGCGGTGCTCACGGGCACTACTTTCGTAGCAACCGGGCTCAGGTACATTCCCCAATCGGTCAGTTTGTTGAAATATTTGTCGACGCCCGTGATGATAGGCCCGACGCCCAGCCCAATTCGCAGCGCCCACCATGTAACGTTGAGGCGGTCGTCAAAGTTTGCCATGGTCCCTCCCCTCACCTAAAGGAGTGAGTAAGCTGGAAATGGTTACGACCTGCCGTCGCTGCCTCGCCATGGTTCTGGCTTTGCAGCAGTTCTGATTGGTGACTATTCGGCTCCGGGCCGCCGCCCTTTTCCTAATCCGCGGACACAGCACCTCCTGAACGCAGTTGACACACCGCCTTCGACCACGTACCCTCAGTCCCACAGTTTTCATAGAACCTGCCTCGTACGCGAGGCAGAGCTTGGTATGATCGTAAGGCTGTCTGTGGATGGCGCGAGCTGCCCACACGATGGATGCGCAGTTGTGGCAGGAACACAGCCTTCTCAAATTCCGCAACCATAGCGGACCGCCACAATGCGTGATCTCACCGGTCCACCGATTCTGGTGGCCGACCTTCCCGGTAATTATTCGAAAGGAGCCCACTATGCAGAAACAAACGTAACGAGGAGAAAACGCACATGAGGCAAGTAGTCGTGGCAGTCTTTGCGGCACTCCTGGCGTTCAGCGTGACCGCGTCCGCGCAGACCAGCCAGACATCGAGTGCCAAGAAGAAGAAAGCCGGCACTCCGAGCGTCGAGAAGCGCCTGACCGACATGCAGCAGGCCATCGAAGCTCAGCAAACACAAATCAACCAGCTCGTGCAGGAGCTGCAAAAACGCGATCAGGCCATCGATCAACTGCAACAGCAAGTCAATCAGGCCCAATCCGCGGCCACCCAGGCATCCCAGAAAGCCGACGCTGCCAGTTCCCAGACTGCACCCGTGCAGGATGAGGTTGGGGCGGTGCGCAAAGACGTCTCTGATCTGAAGGAAAACGCGACCAGCGCCGCGTTGAGCCTGCAGGAAACCCAGAAAAAAGTTAACGAGATGGAGAGCCCGGCGGCGATCCACTTCAAAGGCGTCACCCTCACCCCGAGCGGCTTCCTGGCGGCAGAAACGGTTTGGCGCCAGAAGGCCCTGGGCGCCGACATCAACACCCCCTTCAATTCCATTCCCTTCACCGGGACCTCCCAAAGCAACATGTCGGAATTCTTCGGATCCGGCCGCCAGTCCCGCCTCGCCCTGCTGGTGGAAGGCAAGCTGAAGAGTGCGAAGATTGGCGGCTACTACGAGGCGGATTTCCTCTCGGCTGGAACGACCTCCAACAACAACGAGAGCAACAGCTACACCATGCGCCAGCGCCAGGCTTGGGCACAGGCCGCTCTGGCCAGCGGCTGGACCTTCACCGGCGGCCAGATGTGGAGCCTGGTCACCGAAACCAAGAATGGCGCGGACAACCGATCCGAAGCCTTGCCCATGACCATCGATCCGAACTATACCGTGGGCTTCAGCTGGGCGCGGCAGTTTGGATTCCGCGTATCCAAAAAGCTGGGCAACAACTTCTGGCTGGCGGCTGCCGTGGAGGATTCCCAGGAGACGCTTACCGCTCACGGGGCCAACAGTAACTTCCTGGTCGGATCCGCCGGTTCCTCAGGAGGCCTGTACAATCCCACTGCCAATTACTCGTTCAATCCCACCCCTGACTTTATCGTAAAGGCGGTCGCGCAAGGCGGGGTGGCGCACTTCGAAGTCTTCGGTTTGGTCACCCAATTCCGCGATCGCGTCTTCCCCTGCGCCACCGCGGCAGCCACCGCAACCTGCGATGGCAAAACCGGACCCTCGGGTACCGGCGCATACAACGACTCGCGGACCGGCGGCGGTGGCGGCGCCAATCTGCGCGTCTCGCTCCTCCAGAAACACCTGGACCTCGGTGGCCACTTCTTCGGTGGCAATGGCATCGGGCGCTATGCTCCCACAGGACTGCCGGATACGACGGTTCGTCCAGACGGAACCTTGGCGCTGGTGCATAACTACCAGGCCTTGGGTACGATTGAGCTTCACCAAAAGAAGTACGATCTCTACCTGAACTATGGCGGTGAATATGCCGGCCGTGCCTGGTACCTCGACCCCGTAACTGGCAAACCCGTTGGTTACGGATCGCCTCTGTTCTCTAACACCGGATGCGCAACCGAGCCTGTGCCTGGGGCAGGCGGCTTCTCGCCTGGGTCGCAATCGAACTGCACGGGCGACACCCGGCTGCTGACCGAAGCCACGGTTGGTTTCTGGTTCCGCATTTACAACGGCGAGAAAGGCAAAATCCAGTTTGGACCGCAATATTCGTTTGTCCAGAAGAATGCGTGGTCCGGCACTGGTGGTCAGCCCACCGCCACCGAGAACATGTTCTTGACGTCGTTCCGCTACTACTTGCCGTAGCGTGCGAACCCTCGCTCTCGGGAATTGCTGTTTCTCGAGGGCGAGGTTTTTTTCGCAAACAAGCCCCTCGCCAAGATGAGCCAGATCCTGCCATCGACCCCTCTGTATTGATTCCGGCAACCGGGCGTCGTGCCGCCTTCCTATCCCGACCAGATAGTCTCCCCGAAAGCTCAACTGACTAACTCGGTCAGCCGCCCTGAGTCTAAACGCGTATAATCCCCCACTTATGCAATGCTAAAAGTACCGGTTGCACCCTGGTGTGAAGTCAGGAGCGTTCGTTGAGTGAGGAATTGGCAGTCGGTGTAGATATTGGCGGTACCAAAGTGGCCGCCGGTCTGGTGAACTGCCAAGGCGAGATTCTGAAGCGTGTACGGACGCCGATGGCGGCCAGCGGTAGCGCGAAAGCAGGACTGGACGCCGCGCTCGCGGCCATCGACCAGTTACTACAAGGAACTTCTCCCCAGCACCTGCGTGGCATCGGAATCTGCTCCCCCGGCCCGCTCGATCCCGAGCGCGGGATTGTGATCAATCCTCCCAATGTGCCGTGCTGGCGGAATTTTCCCCTGGCCGAAGAAGTACGCAAGATCCATCGCGTTCCCGTCAAGCTCGATAATGACGCCAATGCGGCCGCCCTGGCCGAGGTGCTGTGGGGAGCCGCGCGCGGCTACCGCAACGTCTTCTACGCAACCGTTGGAACAGGCATCGGGTCGGGAATCGTTCTGGACGGAAAGATCTTTCACGGCCGCACCGGAGCTGCCGCCGAGGCCGGTCACATGGGCGTCGACCCAAACGGCCCGGTCTGCGGATGCGGAAAGCACGGATGTATCGAAGCCCTCGCGTCGGGTCCGGGGATCGCGCGCCGGGCGCGGCAGAAAGTTTCCTCACACCCGGAATCCATGCTCCTGAAAATGGCGGGCGGCGACGTTCAAGCCGTGACCGGCGAAATGGTCCACCAGGCTTGGCAGGCCGGCGACCCCGTGGCCCGCGAAGTAATCGACGAAACCCTCGACATCCTCGCTTATTGGCTGGGAAACATCCTCGACCTGCTGGAACCAGACGTCATTGTCATGGGCGGAGGAGTCTCTACCATGCTGGCGCCTTTCCTCGACGACATCCGCAAGCGCTGGGTGGGACGCGTTGTAAATCCCTGGCCCGACCAGGTCCCCCTCGTCCTGGCGCGCTACGGTGAGGAGGCCGGAATTGCGGGTGCCGCCGCTTTGTGCGAGTCGCCAGCCTGATCCTCGCCTTCGCACTCGGAGAGTTATGACCCGAAGGGAAAGCGCTGCGCCCGTCTTTCTGGCGTTTCTCGCCATGGGCTTTGGCGATGCCGTGGGCCCGTTTGTCAGCCTGGCACGCGAACAGTTTCAACTATCGAACTTTCTGGCCCAGATGGTTCCCCTCCTCGGGTTCGCCATGTTTGGTCTTCTCTCGATTCCTATGGGGGTCTACCAGGACAAGAAGGGCAAGAAATTCATCCTCATTCTCGGCCTCTTCGTGATGCTCGCCGGCCTGCTCATCCCCGCGATCGAAGGCCTCTCGACGTTCCCAGTCTTTCTGATCACGGTTCTGCTCCTGGGCGCCGGGGCCACCACGCTCCAGGTTGCCGGCAACCCGATCATGCGCGACGTCTCGCCGCAGGGAAAATATTCGCGGAATCTGTCCCTGGCGCAGTTCGTGAAGGCGATCGGATCCCTCTCCGGACCGCTGATTCCCGTAATCGCCGCGCGATATTTTGGCGCGAGTTGGAAGGTAATTTTCCCGATCTACTGCGCGGCTCTGCTCGTCACCATCGCCCTCATGTGGCCGCTTGAAGTGCGCGAACATCGCGCCGCCGATCACAGGCCCACCTCGTTCGGCTCGGCGCTCGCGCTGCTCAAGAACGGCTACGTCGCCATGATGGTGTTCGCCCTCTTCTTGTACGTGGGAGCGGAAGTATCCGTGAGTTCGGGAATCCCGCTTTACCTCAAGGAGCGGTTTGCCATCGACATCAACCGCACCGGCCTCGCAGGCACCGGGCTGTTCTTTCTCGCCCTGACCATCGGCCGGTTTTCGGGCGGAGTCATTCTGAACTGGATGATGGCCAAACCCTTCTTCGTACTGACCTGCGTTGTCTCGATCCTTGGCTTATTGGGCGTGTTCGCTCCCAGCCCCACGCTCGTGCTGGCGTGTTTCTTCCTGGTCGGGCTCGGCTTCGCAAACATCTTCCCGCTGATTTTTTCGATCGTGATCGACAGCATGCCGGAAGAGGCGAACGCGCTCTCCGGCCTCATGATCACTGCGATTGTGGGCGGCGCGATTCTGCCGCCGATCATGGGCCTGGTCGCCGACTCGGCACACTCCATGAAGATGGCATTCGTGGTTCCGCTGGCCGCGCTGGTCTACATCATTTTCACGGCTATCGCGAACAGGAATCGTCAATCGGTGAACGTGGCAGCCCTAGACTAGCTCGGCCCCCTGGGCTATGCGCCGAAGACCGTCTTCGTGGCCGGGTACACACGCTGGTACGCTGCGTAGCTGCGATTCATCTGTGCAATCCCGCCGGGCTGCGCGGGCACGTGCTCGGCAACCCGCACCACCGCCGCACAAGCTTCGTCAACTGAAGACCACTGCTTCGCCCCGACCCCGGCAAGAATCGCTGCGCCATACGCCGCACCCTCTTCCGCCTCCACCATCTCCACCTCGCGCCGATAAACATCCGCCTGGATCTGACGCCATAGCGGCGATCGAGCTCCGCCTCCTCCGAGTCGGATCTGCTTCACCGGGACCTGCATCTCCTCAAAAATGCTGAAGGTATCGCGCAGGCTGAACGCCACGCCTTCGAGGATGGCTCGAACCACGTGCGCCCGCGTATGCGATGCAGTCAGCCCAACCAGGGCTGCCCGCGCCTCCGGGTCAAGATGCGGCGTGCGCTCTCCCATCAGATACGGCGTGAACAGCAACCCATCGCTGCCCGCCGGAACCGTCGCGGCTTCCTCGCTCAGTCGCACATACGGATCACGGTCATCTCCAGGAAGCGCGCCAAACTGGTCGCGGAACCAACGCAAGGAGAGCCCAGCCGCCTGCGTCACGCCCATCACGTGCCAGCGCCCGGGAATGGCATGGCAGAAAGTATGCAAGCGGCCTTTGGGATCCAGCGCCGGACGGTCCGTTGCGGCGAACACCACGCCCGACGTCCCAATCGTCGCGCTCACCGCTCCCGCGGCGACAATCCCCATCCCGGTGGCTCCCGCCGCTTGATCGCCCGCTCCCGCCACCACCGGAGTTCCCGCGCGCAAACCTGTCGCCGCCGCTCCCTCCTGCGAAACCTTGCCGCAAACGTCGGGAGACTCGTACAAGGGCGGGAGCAACCCACGATCAATCTCCGACGCCTGCAGCATTTCGCTCGACCATCGCCGCCGAGCCACGTCCAGCATCAGGGTTCCCGACGCATCGGCCACATCGATGGCGCGCTCCCCGGTGAGCCGGAAACGCACATAATCCTTCGGCAACATCACGTGACGCACCCGCTGCCACAGTTCCGGCTCATGCTCTCGTACCCAAAGCAGTTTTGTCAGCGTGAAGTTCGGCAGGGCCGGATTACACGTAAGTTCGATTACCCGCTGAGCCCCGATCTTGCGGTTCAGTTCGACGCACTGCGGCTCAGTACGAACGTCGCACCAGATCAGCGCCGGTCGCACCACCTGGAACTCGCCATCGAGCATGACCGCGCCATGCATTTGCCCGGAAAAACCCACGCACGCAATGTCCGCGCCGCTCAGCCCGGCTTTCGCGAGGGCAGATTTGACGGCAAGTCCGCAGGCGCGCCACCAATCTTCCGGGTGCTGCTCGGCCCAGCCAATTTGAGGAGAACTGAAATGCTGATGCTCTTCCGTAGCGGACGCGATGACTTTTCCCTTTGCATCAATGATCAGGGCGCGCGTTCCGCCCGTGCCTACATCAATCCCAAGTAAGAGAATTGCCTGCCTCCCGGGGAGAATTTCAATCCTTGCGGCGAACCATAGTATCAAGGCCGACTGCGGCAACCAGGATGACACCCTTCACGATACCCTGTACGAAGTCGGGAACGTTCTTCAGTGTCATTCCACTGTCGAGACTCGCCATGAACAAGGCGCCCAGCAAGGCTCCGAACACGGTTCCGCGGCCACCCATAAGGCTGGCGCCCCCGATGGCACAGGCCGCGATAGCATCGATTTCAAGCAGCGCGCCAGCATCCGGGCTGGCGCTTCCCACGCGCGCGGCGTAGATCATTCCAACCAGCGCAGTCAGCAACCCCAGTACGCAAAACGCGGCGGTCACGCGAGCGCGCGAGTCCACCGCCAGCGGCCGGACGCTCTGGGAATGTCCGCCGATCGCATAAAGTGCGCGCCCCGCCACGCTATTGTGCAGGACCAGCGCCACCGCTAGTGCCACCGCCAGCAGGATCACCGCGGGAACCGGGATCCCCGCGTATCCATTCAGCGCATACACGCAGCCAATAATCAGCAGCGAAGGCACAACGATCCGTAGAACAAAACTGATCGGCGTCCAATGGGGGAGACCTTGCGACCCGCGCCTTTGATTTTGCCGCATCACGAACCACGCCGTCGCCACTACCCCGGCGATGGCCAGCACAATGCCCATCGTCGCGCCAAGGTAGGACTGTCCCAGCACCTTGAAAGAACGAACCGCGATGGGGTAGGTGTTTCCGCTGCTCAGGCCCCGGGCTAAGCCGCGCCAGACGAGTAGTCCCCCGATTGTGACAATAAAAGAGGGGATGCCAAGGTACGCGGTCAGCGACCCTTGCACGGCCCCAACCACCAGCCCGGTCAACAGCCCGGCAAGCAGCGACCCGATCAAACCCCAGTGCCACGATACCTGCGCCAGCACCGCAACCATGCCGGAAAGCCCGACCAGCGAGCCCACCGAGAAATCAATCTGCCCCACGACCATCACCAGCAACATCCCGACCGCGAGAATTCCGCTGATCGCAGTCTGCCGGACCAGGTTCGAAAAATTGCGCGGCGATAAAAAAATCCCATCCGTGGCGGCGGCAAACACCAGCCAGGTCAGGATCACGGCTGCAACCAATCCGTAAAAACGCAGCACGTCCGCGGAGAGCGCGACCCGGGGCGGGAGCGCTTGCGCAGCGGGAATCTGCGGCTTGGCGTCGGCGTTAATCGGTGTCTCCGTTAGGCGACCGTGAGCAACCGGCCAGTAATCATACTCTGCAGTGCGCCCAGGACCACGACAGTTCTACATCATCTCCGCTGCCCTTCTGATATCGACCACTGCCCGGCCCACCCCGTGCTGCCTTTACCCACTTCGGCCGAGCAAGTGCGGATTACGGCCGAGTGGTTGCATTGTTGGCGGCAACTTTCGGCCATTGATCCGGCGGCAAGTTGCGATAAACATCCTGCAAACGCACAAAGCCATCTGCGATCACGGTCTCGACCATGTTGCTCTTATCCACCACCACCGGCTCCAAAAGGATGGCCGGGACATCCTTGTAGCCGTTGTTGACCTTGGCGTTGGGCTGCAGGGGTTCATGGCGGGCCAGCCGCACCGCGAGTTCAGCGCCCCGGCTCGCTAAGGGCGCAATCGGCTTGTAGATGGTCATCGCCTGGGTTCCGGCAACCACTCGCTGGCACCCGGCCAAATCCGCGTCCTGTCCGGAAACCACCACCTTGCCCGCCAGGCCTTGCTCCTGGAGCGCCTGAATCGCGCCGCCGGCCGTGCTGTCATTGGAGGCCACGATCGCGGCCACATGATTCCCGGCTTCGGCTAAAGCGCTCTCGGTCTCACGCAAGGCCTCGCTCGGAAGCCAGTCCTTGGCCCAGCGGTCGGCCACAATGTGGATGTCGCCCCGTTCAATCGCCGGGGTCAACACGTTCATCTGGCCCTGGCGAAACATGTGCGCGTTATTGTCCGTCGGCGAGCCTCCGATGAGAATGTAGTTCCCCTTCGGCACGCGATCGAGAAGGTATCGCGCCTGCATCTCGCCCACCTTCACATTGTCGAAAGAAACGTAGAAATCGACATCGCTGTCGCGGACCAGCCGATCGTAGGCCAGCACCGGGACGTTGCCGCGCTTCGCGCTGTCCACGATCGAGGCGGCGATCTCGCCATTATGCGGCGTCACCACCAGCACGTCGACGCCCTGGGTCAGAAGATTCTCCGCCTGCTGTACCTGGAGCGCGTCATTGCCATTCGCGGCACGCACCACCACGTCCGCCCCCAGCTCACGCGCACGCTTCACGAACTGATCGCGATCGTGTTGCCACCGTTCCAGTTCCAGCGAGTCGAAGGCGACCCCGATGCGCACCGGTGCATTCGGCGGCCGCCGCCCAAACCTTTGGCAGGATGCGGTGACCAGAATCAGAAACGCGGCCAGGGCCGCAAGGAAAAGCGTTGCTGCTCGGAAATGTTGGCTCCGTTGGTTCGACACGGGAAGGATCCGCACCCGACAAAGAGCCCGCAGCCTTAACGGGCCTGTATGGTAGCACGGCTTATCGATCTCGAATCGGCCCCCGAAAGGGGCAAGGGCTGTGCTTGCGGTTCTGACTCAGAGCCTGGACATAAACCGGTTGGGGATAGTCGAACTATGCCAGGAGAAGAAGCGCGCCCCGCTCACAGGTACGGACTTTTTGCGGCCTTGATGCGCCCCCGTCGGATCGCCGCGCGAAACGTCTCATAATCCTTGGTGGCCTGGTCAGCGTACTGGACCGCGAATTTTTCGATCGCTCGGTCGAAGCTTTTGCCCGATCCCAGGTATCCGGCCAGCACACAAGCATCGCCGGAGCGCGCGTGGCCTTTCGCCAGCACCTCGCCGCACAGGCGAGCATAATGAATCAGCCCTTTTCCCAGCAGGTCCTCGTTTTCAATCGAGGCCTTGTGGTCGGCCAGTTGCCTGACGAGATAGTCGCGTCCTCCGAACGACGTCCAGCCCAGCAGGATGTCGGAGTGGGTCTGCATGCGGCGCTGTCCCATCACCACCCGCTCGCCCTGGTTCATATTCTCTTCCCCCGGCTTCAAGTAGGACGAGTACGCGGAGGGCGGCTCTTCCTTCAACTGCAGAAACATCGCATCCGCAGGGCCATTCCCAAAAAACAGGATTACGTAGCTGCGCGTTCCCACGCTTCCGGTTCCCACTACTTTGAAGGCAACATCCGCCGCCGTGTACAGATCGAAGACCGTGCGGCGCTCCGGCGGAAGAGTCTCGCGATACGAGGGCAGGGCCTTCAGCACTTCGCGGGCCACCGCTTTCGGCGGATGAGTCAGCAAGGGTTTCATCTCGTTAAACACGCGCGTCCCGTTTCGCCGTGCGACCGTCAGCCGGTCCAGGCTGTGTACGGCCGTACATCGTTCCGCTTTTTGCAGGACAGCGACTCCGGCAACGCCCTTGAACGGGCGGTGAACGCGGTAACGCGCCACATCGACCGCGGCCATTTGCGAGAACGAGAGCAGCAGGCGCCGGTACGTACTCACAAATTCACGCACCGCATCCTGGCAGACCGGGTCGGAGTTCGGCGCTTCTCGCCCCGCCAGAACCAGGCTTGCGGCCAGCCGCTTTACATCCCACTCCCAGGGACCGCGGATCGTTTCGTCGAAATCGTTCACATCGAAGATCAGCCGCCCATCCGGTCCGGCAAAAGCACCCAGGTTTCGGACATGCGCATCGCCGCAAATCTGGACTTCGATCCCGGTTGTAGGATAAATCGCCAGGTCGGCCGCCATGAGAGGCACACTGCCCCGGAAGAATCCAAAGGGCGAAACCGCCATCCGCGCCATCTTGATCGGGATCAATTCGGGCACCCGCCCGTAAGTCGAAGCCAGGATCACGTCGATCGCATCATGCGACCGTTTGCTCGGGTCCCACTCGGCGTGTGCGGATCGGCCAACCTTGCGGCGCGCACTGCGTCCGAGTTCTCTACGGGCGTCAGCCGTGTGTTGGACGGAAGGCTGATTTCGCATACGGGTGGCGGTGCCGGCAAGGGTGCTGCATCCACCAGAGGATGGCTCGCCAGCGTGGGGAGTGTACTACACGCTGGTTTCACTACGCTCGGCACCGTGCCTGGACTTACGACCAGTGCGGCACTCGCTCCGAGATCCGGCGCCGGAATTCCAAACGACTTACCGTGCCGAAGTAACCGGTGCTCCCACTCGGTATGATCCGGTCGACGTCGGCTTGGCCGTCGACTCACGAACCACCAACTCCGGTGCGATCGCGATCTCAGCCGGAAAGTCCGTGCGGCCTTCCAGCCGGTCGAGCAGTGTCTGCGCGGCGATAGTACCCATGCGAATCATGGGCTGGCGCACGGTGGTGAGGCTGGGACTGTTGTAAGCGGCGCTCTGGATATCGTCGAAGCCCACGACCGAAATATCTTCCGGGACCTCCAGGCCGGCCTCCCGGAAGGCGCGAATCGCTCCAATCGCGGAAATATCGTTGTAGGCGAATAGGGCCGTAAAGGGCGCGCCGCGCTCCAGCAATTTCTTGCCGAACGGATAGCCCAGTTGGGGCGTCGGGTCGTCGATGTCGATCTGTATGGCTAATTCAGGATGGATCTCGATCTTCAGCTCCGCCGCGACATCGCAGATCGATTTCCAGCGCTGTTCCGAATCCGAACTGAAAGGCGCGCCTTTCAGGAATGCAATCCGCTCATGGCCCAGTTCCTGCAAATGTCGCAAAGCGACATAGGCAGCGCGGTGGTGATCGAGCACAATGTTCGTGACCCCGGGAAAGTTCCGGTGTCCCGCGACCGCAACCGTGGGTAACGAGGGCGCCTCGCGCAGTTGCATGTCGATCGTGATAAATCCCTCCACCCCTCGCTCCATCAGAATCTGCGCATAGCGCTGCAGCAGTTCCGGGTCATGGCGGTGCACCACCGTCAGGAAAAAATAGTTCTTCTGCCGCAGGTACTGCTCGATGCCGCTGATCACCAGCGACCCGTAAGCGTCTCCGATCTCTTCGACAATCACCCCGATGGTGTAAGTCCGCTTCTTGCGCAGCGACTGCGCAAAAAAGTTCGGCCGGTAGTTCAGCTCGCGAGCCGCAGCCTGGATGCGATTCTTGGTGTGCTGGGGGATCGATCGCGCCGAGGGAGCGTTGTTCAGGACCGCCGACACAGTTCCCGGAGTAAGCCCGACGTGCTCAGCCACCGCGCGCAACGTAATGGCAGTGGACTTCTTGTGACGCGGCTTTTTGTCCTGAGGCATAGGGCGGTTGCGATCCTCTCATACGAACTTACGGATTAAATACCGGACGGCGGCAAATTTTATCCGAAATCCGGGACAATCTCTGCGCTTTTTCACGTTCGCGACAGGGTTCAGTCTTATTGTAGATAATCGATTTTCTTCTTGACAAGCGCCGCCTGGATGAGGTTGACGGAACCCTTCCCTTTTCGGTGCGCCCTGGCCGGCTACTGGTTGGCCCTGGCTTGCGATGCCGGCGAGTCCGGGGAGGGTAGCGCCTGCTTTTCTTTGATCCCCTGCCCTTCCACAACCGTGTAGATGAAGTCGGCAGGCACGTCTTTCAGGGTCTCCGTTTCGCCATTGGGCCAGCGAATGGTGACCGCATCCATCGTCGTTGCTTTTTCCAGTCCGAAGTGCAGGCGCAGGTCGTTCTGCGAGATGTAGCCCGATCCCCCTTTCACTTCCTGGATCTGGCTCGCGCTTCCGGTTCGCACCGTGACCCGCGCCCCGATCGCCAGCCGGTTGCTCTTCGTCCCCAGCAGGCGGAAAAGCACTCGGTGGTTGCCGTTCTGGCAATGATTCAGCAACAGCGATGGTGTCGCGCCCACATTCAACGTTACAACGTCGATGCAGCCATCGTTGTTGATGTCCCCGAACGCCGCGCCCCGCCGCGATTCCAGCGGAATCTCTGCCAGTCCGGTCGAACCTGAAACCTCCTGAAACGTTCCATCGCGCTTGTTGCGAAACAAAAACATGGGCTGCCGGAAATGCGCCGCATCCGGAATCGTGTCCACCTGCGGATAGACGTGCCCATTGGCCACAAAAATGTCCAGCCATCCGTCGTTGGAGAAGTCGACAAAGCTCGTTCCCCAGGCCACGAAGGGATGGCTCGGCTGCGCAATCTGCGAGGGCCAACTCACATCCTCGAATCCATCCGCCCCCTTGTTGTGGTAGAGCGTGTCGGACTGGTCCACGAACTCGGTCACCATGATGTCCAGGCGCCCGTCCCGGTCATAATCGCCCATATCGACGCCCATCGATCCCAGTTCCTGGCCCTCACCGCTCAGGTCCGCGCCCAGCATGAGCCCGGTTTCCTCGAAAGTCCCATTGTGCTTATTTCGATACAGGTAGTTCGGCCCGGCGTCATTGGCCACGTATAAATCCGGCCACCCGTCATTGTCATAGTCGCCCCAAACCACGCCCATGCCGTAATAGTGCCGCGGATCGTCAACCCCGGCCTTCTTGGAGACATCCTCAAATGTGCCGTCGCCGCGATTGTGAAACAGGAAGTCGCTCTCCCCGGGCAGGCCCCAAGGTCCGCACTGCACCAGCACTCCGCGGAAGCTGCAGAACTTCTGATTGCTGCCAAACTCCGGCAGCTTGTCGATATCTACGTGGACATACCGCGACACGAATAAATCCACCTTCCCGTCGCGGTCGTAGTCGGCCCAACCCGCCCCCAGGCTGAGCCCGCCCACCTCCAGGCCCGCCTTCCTGGTCACGTCTTCGAACTTGCATCCACCCAGGTTGTGATAGAGCACGTTTCCGCCGTACCCGGTGACGTAAAGATCGGGCAATCCATCATTGTCATAGTCCGCGACCGCCACCCCCATCCCCCAGCCTTTCCGGGTGAGGCCCGCCTGCTCGGTGATGTCGGTAAATTTCAGATCGGCGTCCTGGTGGTAGAGCCGCACCATCAGATCGCCGCCCTTCCGATACCGATCCACGTTCGATCCGCCGGCCACCACGATGTCCAGCTTGCCATCATTGTCGCAGTCCATGAGGCCGATACCACCGCTGACCGACTCGATGATGTAACGCTTCTCGGGCGAGGAAATGTGCGCCACGGTTAGTCCCGCGCGCTTACCGATGTCTTCAAAATGGGGCAGGGCCGACTCTGCCGGGTTGGCCTTGGTTCCGGCCGCTCCCGGCAACAGCTTTACGCTCGGCGCAAAGCACACGGTAAGCAGAAGCACAGCCGGAAGAAGCCGGGACATAGGGTGAGAGAGCCTCGATTATAGCCCAGCCGTTCCCAGCCGAGGTTCTGCCAGTTTGGGAATTTGCCATGGCATCCGGGTCCCTCGGCACGATTAGAGACTAGTAGAAAAACGATTTTGCTGAGAGAATGTGGCTTCGCTGACGATCTCTGCCACCGGTAGTGCCCGACAGAGTCGCCGCACCAGTCCCGGAGGATGGATGACCTACGCATGGCGCCGCCCAACTTTGTTCCTTCTCTTGTTGTGTTCAACCTGGGCCCTGGCCGGGGACCAGATTCCCAAAGCCGCCTGGAAGCGGCCCATCGGACTTCCCCTCCAGAATCCTGGGACCAAGAAGCCCGAACTCCACATCATTGACGACGGTTATTGGCAGGGCGCACCCGTGGGCGGCTTCGGGGCGGGAACGTTCTCCCGCACCTACCGCGGCGACTTCGCCCGCTGGCATCTCAAATCGGGCGTTCACAAGTATCAGACCGTCGATGTCAACCAGTTCGCCATGTTCCAAAAATCTGCGGGCGACTCGCAAGGGGTCGCCCAGGTGCTCGCGGCCTATCATCCTGCCGACCCCCAACTGAGTTCCTGGAAGTGGGATTACCCGGTCGGCGCCGGCGATTACTACGCCCTCTATCCAAAATCCTGGTATGACTACCGCTGGGACAAGTTTCCCGCTCACGTCGTACTCGAGCAGTTTTCCCCAGTCCTTCCCGACAACTACAAAGAGAGCAGCTACCCGGTCGCGGTCTACCGCTGGCACGCTGAAAATCCCACCAACAAGCCTGTCACCGTGTCGGTCATGCTTTCGTGGGCCAACATGGTGGGCTGGCTGAATTCCTACTCCAGCGATTTTCGCAGCGCGCGCAACTACGGCAATCGCAACCGCTTCATGAGCGAAGCGGTGGACGGCGGCACGATGAAAGGCATCGTTCTCGATCGCAAGCGCCTCGGCTCCGTTCAAGACGAATGGGACGGCCAGTTTGTGATTGCGGCGCTCGAGTCTCCCGGGGTTGAAATCACCTACCAGGCCACATTCGACCCGCAGTTCGACGCCGCCCAGGTTTGGCACTCCTTCGCCAAAGACGGCAGCCTGCCCAACGCCAACGAAAGCTGGCTCAGCAGCGGCGAAGAGCTTGCTTCGGCCATCGCCGTGCGTTTTACGCTCCAACCCGGCGAGAAGCGCGTGGTCCCCATGGTGATCGCCTGGGATCTGCCCATCGTCCAATTTGGCTCGGGCCGCAAGTGGTATCGCCACTACACCGACTTCTACGGCACCTCCGGCACGAATGGCTGGAACATCGCGCGCGACGGACTGCTGAACGCGACCGCCTGGAGCGATGCGATCGATGCCTGGCAAGCCCCCTACGTCAACGACGAGACCAAGCCCCTCTGGTATCGCGGCATGCTCTTCAATGAGCTCTACATTCTTGCCGACGGCGGCTCGCTCTGGGGTCGGCCTGTCGATTCCGATCCCAAAACTCCGCCCAGCTTTGCCTTCCTCGAGTGCTTCGACTACCCCTTCTACGCCACGCTCGATGTGCGCTTCTACGGCTCCATGCCGCTGGTTAAGTTCTGGCCCGACATCGACAAGCAGGTGCTGCGCCAGTTCGCCGACACGGTCCCGCAGCAAAGTCCTGACCAATACATCTGGCAATGGAAGTCGGAGAAGACCAACTCGCTGCAATTGCGCCAGCGCAAAGCCAGGGGCGCCGTGCCCCATGACCTCGGCGTCCCCGAGGAAGATCCCATCTTTCAGTCCAACCAGTTCAGCTGGCAGAACACCACTGACTGGAAGGACCTGAACTCCAAGTTCGTTCTGATGGTCTGGCGCGACTACGTTTTCACCGGCCGCAAGGACACCGAGTTCTTGCGCTCCACCTGGCCCGCAGTGCAGGAGGCGCTCGAATATCTCCGCAAATACGATCGCAATGGCGATGGCATCCCGGAAAACGACGGCTTCCCCGACCAGACCTACGACGTCTGGACCGTGCGCGGAGAAAGCGCCTATTGCGGCGGGCTCTGGATCGCGGCGGTGCGTGCGGCAGAAGAAATGGCCAACGCCCTGGGCGATTCCGCCGCCGCGGCGAAATACCAAGACCTGTTCACGCGCAGCCAGGACAGCTACATCAAGAAGCTGTGGAACGGTTCCTACTTCCGCTACGACACGCAGAGCGAATACCGCGATGCCATCCAGGCCGACCAGCTCGCCGGCCAGTGGTACGCCACCATGACCGGCCTCGGCGACCTGGTGCCGCGCGACATGCAACGCAGCGCGCTGAAGAAGATCTACGACAACAATGTCATGAAGTTTGGCAAGGGCGAAATGGGCGCCGTCAACGGCATTGCGGCCGACGGCACCCTCATGCACTCCAACGAGCAGGTGCAGGAAGTCTGGATCGGCACTACCTTCAGCGTCGCCGCTCTCATGCTCGCCGACGGACTGAAAGACGAGGCTTATCACACGGCCTGGGGACCCTATCACGTCGTCTACGAAACCAAGGGCTACTGGTTCCGCACTCCGGAAGCCTACGACGAACGCGGAAACTACCGCCCCTCCATGTACATGCGTCCAGCGGCGGTCTGGGCGATGGAGATGCTGCACCTACCGCAATAATCCGCCATCGCAATGGGATAACCCCAATGGCAATGGAGGGACGGGCGTCCTCGCCCGTCCGCCTCGCGAAACATCGTCCGGGATGACCCGGCCACGTCCGCCCATTTCGGTTTTTCTTGGTGTTTCCCGGGCTATTTGTAGGGTGCTTTGCCCGAAGAGCGCATCGAACACCGTGTTACCGCCGTTTTCTCCGGGGGACATGACCTTTCTCCTGCTGCGGTCATCCCTCCCGTGCTCGCCGACTCCCCCGCCCGTAACTTGCTGACACTGCGAGAACTGCACTAGCCTGACTCCAATGGCTCTCCGCGCATTCCTGTTCTCGGCGGACGGTACCGCTACGTCTGAACTCTGCCAGATCCTCACGGATCTCGGAATCGAGGCGGAAGTTTGTTCCGAGATGCTGGTCGCGGTCGAGCGCATCACCGGTCAGCCCTTCGACGCGTTGATCGTCGACTGGGATCTGCAGACCGAAGCCATGTTCCTGATCAAGTCGGTACGGGATCTCAAATCGGCAGCCCACATTCTGACCCTCGCGATGGTCCAGGATGATGCCGCTCTGCCCGAGGCGCTCCAGGCCGGAGCCAATTCCGCGATTCGCAAGCCCATCAATCCGCAGCAGACTCATGACACGCTGGCCACGGCAAAGCAACTGATCCTTGCCCAGCACAACGAACAGCGGGAGAAGGCAGACCGCCTGGCCGCGGTTCACGCAGCCACGAACTCCGAAGCCTCTGCTGCCGACGAATACATGCCGACACCTGAGGCAGAAGAGCCCGGACCGAAATCCGGTTTCCTCGAGCAGACCGCGCCTAAGAGCGCGCTCGAAGCGCAACAATCGGTGGTTGAGCTGGAACCTCCCGAACCAGAGCCCCCGGCGCCGCCGCCGGCGCCCGATCCCGACGCGCGTGCGCGGGCCCTCAGAATTCTTGGCTACGGGCCCCAGGTGCCCGCTCCCAACCCGGCGCCGTCTCACCCGTCGCCACGCGTCTTTGATTTCAAAGGGACCCCGCAGGGTTCGCCTCGCGACTCGGCTGGAGTTTTTTCTTCTTTCCCAGAGGTGCCGGCGAACGGAGAATCCGAAGCTGCCTCCGGCGGCCGTCCCAGGTATGGTCTCTATGCGCTGGTAGCGGCGTTGTTGCTGGTCGGCGCTCTGTGGGTGTTCCTACCCAAGTCTGCGCTGGTCGCCAGCGTTAGAAATTTCGCGCAACGCCTGACACGCTCGGCAACCAGGCTGGCAACCGCCAACACCGATAACACTCCCGTGCCCGACCTTCCGCCTGAGCCGGTATCGGGCAAGCCTGTCGTGTCAGTGACGCCTGATCCGGAGATTGTCGATGCGGAGGATGATGCGGCGGCCAAGGTGCAGGTGATCGAGAGCAAACCCATTCCTGCGCCCGGAGCCCAGCAACCGCCGCCCGACGCTTCTCTGCCCGATCTTTCCAGCGGCCAGTCGCCGGTTGCGGCGCAGTCCGCGGCGGCGGCACAGGCTCTTTCGCCACCCCAGGGCCAGACGCTGATCCAGGGCCCACCAACCAATTCAACTTTGCAGCCGACGATTCAATCGGTGTCCGCACAGCCGCCGCCAAGCTCGGGTTCTGCTCCACCGGCTCCGCCAGTCGCGCCCACTCCGGCAGCACCTGCTCCGACGACGCCTGCGTCTCATGCTCCTGAGGAAGGATTCTCGGCCAATCTCGCGCCCCATGCGTCAGTGATCATTCCTGACAGCCTTAAGACCTCGCCGGCACCTGCGCCTGCCTCCAATCTCGAGCCGCCGAATGTTCCCGAAGAGATCTCTCGCGCCTTTGTGATCAAGCGGGTTGACCCGCAATACCCGCCAGTGGCTGTGCAGCAACGCCTCGATGGCCTGGTCGTGCTGCAGGTCCACGTTGGCAAGGATGGCGCGATTCGGGACCTCAAACTCATCAAGGGCTATTTCGTTCTCGGCCGCGCCGCCTTCGAGGCCGTCAGGCAGTGGCGCTTCCGTCCCTACGTTCTGAATGGCAAGGTGACCGAGTTCCAGACCTACGTCACGGTCAGTTTCAAGCTTCCCGGCTAATCGGCTCCCCGTAACGAACTCTAACCCTTGCAGAATCAATCCAGCGCGTGCCCTGACATCATCCACGCGTTTCTGTCGAGCCAACTCCGTTACCGGAGTTCAAATTCAGGAACCCTGGTTGCATGAAACTACATCCATTAGAGATATAATGCGGGTATCTCTTCTGGAAGTGACCTTCTCTTCCTGGATGACCATAAGCGGATGTCAATGAAAACTAAAGCCGTGATTCTCGTCTCTTCCTTTGCTGTTCTTCTTTTCATGGTCGTAGGCGGTTGGGGTGGCGTGCATGCCTCTTCCAACGACGCCTATCGCCAGATCCAGGTGTACAGCGAAGTCCTGTCGCGCGTCAGCCAGGAGTATGTGGAAGAGCCTAATATCCCGAAGGTGACCGACGGCGCCCTGCACGGCCTGCTCGAATCGCTCGACGCCAACTCCAGTTACCTCAGCCCCAAGGAATTCCAGGAATACAAGGCCGACAAGGGCGGCGAAGGCAAAGCCGCAATCGGCGCTGCGATGTCGAAGCGCTTCGGCTATGCCGCCGTGATCGCGGTCCTGCCGGGGGGCCCAGCCGACAAAGCCAACATCCAGGGTGGAGATATCTTCGAAGCGATTGATGGCGTGAGTACGCGCGAGATGTCGCTGGCGGCGATTCGCTACAAGCTTTCCGGAGCAGTGGGTTCGACGGTCACCGTCTCGGTCGTGCGCGCGCGCCGCGCTGAGCCCGACAAAGTCGTGGTCACGCGCGACATGGTGAACATTCCCCCGGTCTCCGACAAGATGCTGGAGGACAACGTCGGCTACATCAAGGTCGACGCATTGCCCAAGGGCAAGTCGCAGGAGATCGCCACCCGCATCAAGTGGCTACAGAAGCAGGGAGCCAAGAAGCTGATCTTCGACCTGCGCAGCTGCGGTTCGGGCGATGAGTCGGAAGGCGTCGCCACTGCCAACCTGTTCCTCAATCATGGAACCATCACTTACCTGCAGGGCCAGAAGTTTCCGCGTGAAACCTTCGCGGCCGATCCCGCCAAGGCGGTGACGAATCTGCCGGTGGCCATACTCGTGAATCATGGCACGGCTGGTCCCGCAGAAATTGTCGCTTCGGCCATTCTCGAAAACGCTCGCGGGGATGTGGTCGGTGACAAAACCTTTGGCGATGGCTCGGTGCAGAAAGTGATTGACCTGCCCGACGGCGCTGGGTTGATTTTGTCGGTCGCGAAGTACTATTCGCCCGGCGGCAAGGCGATTCAGGATGTTGCCGTCACGCCAAATGTGCTCGTAGCCGATGCCGACGAGGATGCGCCCCTTCCCGACGATGAGATTGAGGCGGCTCCTGCCGACGAGAACAAGCCCAAAGCTCCGCAGCCCGATGATCAACTTCGCAAGGCCTTAGAAGTGTTGAAAAACCGGGACGTGAAGCCCTCGTAAACCCGAATTTGGATTTGGTTTCGTCATCGCGCGCCTGTGGGCGCGCGATTTTTTTCCCCTCGAGATTCCCGCGACGAAACCGTGACTACATTTCGTCTCACCTGCCGTGATTTAGTCAGGCGCCCGTACCCGCCTCCCGATCTGACGGATGCATTGCCCTGACATTGCCTCTACTTCTGCAACCAGTAAGACGGCAACCCAATTGCATCGCAGCCAACGCCCCAGTAACGAACATCGGCGGCATGTTTCCAACTCAACGATGGGCCTTTTGGCGCGGGACCCAGCGGAGTGCCGTCGGCTACTTCAATTCGACGCCAACGACTCGAGCAAGTTTTCCAGGATTTTTCCTCGAGGAAGAATAGGGCAGTCTGGGCCCGTAAGCCCCCGGCCCGGCCTGCCCGTCCAATGAGTCGCAGTGTTTTTGGAGGAGAACGAAAAAATGGCTTCACACTGCAGCACCGATTTTGGGCAACTCTACCGCCGGGCACTGGCCGAAAGAGATCCGGTCATGAAGGACATGCTCCTCCAGCAAGTGCAGTCCATTCTTGACGCTTGGGGGAAGCGGGATTCGGTCCCATCGCGCCCCCTGCAATTAGTCACGGAGTCCGAAGCTTCCGCAGAATTGGCCCGCCCCGTACGCAACTCTGCCTCCCGGGTTCCCCAGTCCCGAGCCTCTTGACGAGAACTGCTTCGGACCTGCCGCCGCTCTCACCAGTAGCGCTCCAGCCCGTTGACCGAAGGCGACGAACCTGCGGTCGTCGATTTCCTTTCGGCTTTCTCTCGCTCAGTCAGTAACTAGCCTCAGGCGCGCTGCCCTTGTATCCTGAAAGCAGCGCACCACCCTTCGCGTGCCATGAAGACTCTGTATCAAGACCTTCCGCCGGTCGAAATAGCCGGCCGGAAGCTGGTGGGCCGCGTGCTGTTCGGCTTGCTGGTGCTGTTGTCGGCGCTGGTGGGCGCCACCGCGGGATTGCTGCTCGTCTACTCCTCGGACCTGCCGCAGATCGATGACCTCGAGCGTTATCGCCCCAGCACGATCACCGAACTGTACGACGACCACGGCCGCATCATCGGAACGTTTGCCCTGCAGCGGCGCGTGGTGGTCGGTTATGACGACTTTCCGCCGGTTCTGCGCGACGCGCTGACTTCCATCGAGGACAAGGATTTCTATCGCCATTGGGGCATCAACGTGTGGCGGATCCTGGGGGCTGCCTATCGCGACATCGAGTCTGGCGGACGGGTGCAGGGAGCCTCCACGCTCACCATGCAGCTCGCGCGCAACCTGTTCCTCTCGCCCGACCGTTCATTCCACCGCAAAATCCAGGAAGCGTGGCTCGCCATTCAGATTGAGCGCCGCTTCACCAAGCCGCAGATCTTCACGCTCTACGCAAACCAGATCTTCCTTGGTCATGGCGTGTATGGATTCGAAGCCGCGTCGGAGTATTACTTCAGCAAGCCTGCGAAGAAACTGACTCTGGATGAAGCCGCGCTGCTGGCTGGACTTCCCAAGGCGCCGCAATACTATTCACCGATTCTGCATCCCGACCGCGCGCTCAAGCGCCGCAACCTGGTCATCAATGCCATGCTCGAGGATGGCAAGGTCACGGCGCGGCAGGCTAACGATGCCCGGGCGCTTCCCATCGAACTGAAACTGCAGCACGATCCCAACTCCACCGCGCCCTACTTTGTCGAGGAGATCCGCCGCTACCTGGAGGCCAAATATGGCAGCGATCAGGTACACGAAGGCGGATTGCGCGTGTACACCACCCTCGACACCGATCTGCAGAGGACGGCGAGGCAGGCAGTGCTCGATGGTCTCGCCGCCTACGAGAAACGCCACGGTTGGCGCGGCCGCCTGGAAAACGCGCTGACCGAAGGCTTTGCCCTCGACAAGTACCAGCACCCCGATTGGGATGACGAACCGGAAATCAATGGCTATATGCACGCGCTCGTGACTTCGGTCGCACCGGGCGGCGCCGCCGTCCGGTTCGGCGCCTATCGCGCCACCGTATCGCAGGCCGACGCCGCGTGGACGCGCAGAAAGATCCAGGACATCCTGAAACGGGGAGACATCTGCTACGTCAAGGTGCTGGTTCTCAACCCGGATGGAACTGCGAAGGTCTCTCTGGAAGAAGACTCGGGCGCACAGGGCGCCTTGATCGCCATCGATAACAACACTGGCGCCATCAAGGCGATGGTGGGCGGACGCGACTTCAACGAATCGAAGTTCAACCGAGCCACGCAGGCGCTGCGCCAGGTCGGATCGTCGTTTAAGCCCTACGTTTACACGGCCGCTATCGATCAAGGGGCCAGCCCCGACGACACCGTGCTCGACGCTCCCACAACCTTCCAGACCGCTTCCGGACCCTACACCCCGCATAACTACGACGAGAGGTTCGAAGGCGTGATCAGCATCCGGCGCGCCCTGGCGCAGTCGCGCAACATTCCGGCGCTGAAGGTTGCCGACCGCATTGGCATTCATACCGTCATCGACTACGCGCACCGGTTTGGCATCACGTCGAACATTCCGCCCTACTTGCCGGTGGCGCTGGGCTCGGCGGAAGTTACGTTGATCGAGCAGACATCGGCGTTCAGCGTGTTTCCCGATGATGGCGTGCGGCTGGTGCCCCGTTACCTGACGCGCGTGACCGACTACGAAGGCCGCGTGCTCGAAGAAAACTTTGCCGACGCGAAAGATGTGATTCCGGCGCGCACGGCGCGCATCATGACCTCGCTGCTCCAGGGCGTGGTGCAGTTTGGCACCGCGCGCGCGGCCGCCAGCCTCAACCTGCCGCTGGCCGGAAAGACCGGCACTACCAATGACTTCACCGATGCCTGGTTCGTGGGCTTCTCGCCCACCACCACCTGCGGAGTCTGGATCGGCTACGACGAGAAGAAGTCTCTGGGCGCAAAAGAAACTGGAGCGCGGGCAGCTTTGCCGATCTGGATGAATTTCATGAAGGTGGCTCTGGCCGGGAAAGATCCCGGTCAATTCCAGCCGCCTCCGGCTCCGACCAATACGGTCGCTCCCAAAGTCGACACGGCCGATACGGCGCCGGCGGAAGACGAAGTGCATTAGAGCAGCTGTCAGCTGTCAGCTGTCGGCTATCAGCTATCAGGTCTTGGCTACTTGCTCTTAAGCTTCTAGCCGAAAAACCCTTCGAAGAGGCGATTCGAGGCGTCTTGGCGTCTCTCGACGGTGCGGGCTGCAAAACACTAAGTGCTGTGCGCTGAAGGCGATCTCGCCTTATCACACAGATGTGTGATAACGCGAGTGGACAATCGCGGGCCTATCTCGGCTAGGCTGAGAACATCGTTACAGGACTTTCTGCTGAGGCAGAACGGCCATTCTTGCGAGGGAATGGTCCGGGCGGGGTCTTTGACAATTTGAATCGCCCTCGGCGGTTGCGTAGTCGGCAAGGCAACCCCGGATACGTTAAGGCCAGGCGGGCGGGGACGCCCGCCGCTCCATCGATCGTGGGCGTTTGAGCGCCGACGCATGCGCATGCCGCCGAGAGCAGCCGGAGTCGCTGCATGAGCTGAGGGCTGAGAGCTGACCGCTGATGGCTGATGGCTGACAGCTCAGCACCGCTGGCAGCCGCTGCGAGTCGATTACAGGTCGAACGCTATAATCAGCGCAGACCATGAAATCGCTCATTCGGATCGTGCTGCTCAGCCTGGTGCTCGTCGTAGTGGCGCTGGCGTCGGCGTTGACGGCGATGCGTTTCGCGATCCATGGAACCGAGGTGACCGTGCCGAAGTTCGTCGGCGTGACGCTGGGCGAGGCGGAACGCTTGGCGGGGAATACCGGGCTGAGTGTGGTTATCGAGCGCCAGTACTACAGCGCGGACGTGCCCGAAGGGCGGGTAATGATGCAAGTGCCAGCCGCCGGAACAAAAGTGCGGCGCGGCTACCAGGTGCGGGTGGCGCAGAGTCTCGGCCCGCAACGCGTGACGGTGCCCGATGTGCTGGGGGAAAGCGGACGGGCGGCGCAACTGAACCTCGAACGCCGCGGGCTCGATGTGGGCAGCGTTGCCTACATGGACATGCCGGGAATTCCCGCCGACCAGGTCGTGGCGCAGAGTCCTCCAGCGAACGCCAGCGGCATCTCCATGCCGAAGATCGACCTGCTGGTTACGACAGCCGCGCCCACCGCAACGTATGTAATGCCCAGCTTCACCGGGCAGCCTCTTGGCAGCGTGAGCCGCACGCTGCAAGATGCCGGTTTCCACGTTGGGAACGTCGTCATGATTGCCACGCCTCCTGTGGCCGAAGGCTCTGTCGCACCGCCTTCCCCGGGCACGCCTGCACAGGAATCACCTCCCTCCGGAACTGCCGCACCGCCAGCAACCCTGACGACGGCGCCCGCGCCCGCCCAACCGAACCCAGCCAGCATCGTGGTGTCGCAGAATCCCCCGCCCGGCCAGAAGGTGAATGCCGTGGCCACGGTGAATTTCGAGGTGCGGGGAGAGGCCGAAGGATAGCTTGCTCGATCGCGCTGGCAACGCTTCTATCGCTCGCGGCCGGGTGCACGCGGCGACTCCCCGCATTCCCCAAGCTGGTCACGGCGACCGAGATCCAAGTGAGGGATTCGGAAGGACGAGTCACTACCATCACGGATGCGCAGCGGGTGGCAGCCATCGTGCATTTCTTCGATGACCGAACCAATTCATGGGTCGTGCCCGGGTACGGAACGCCGGTCGGCAAGGTGCGATTCGCGGTCTACGATGGAAAACAGCTGAAGGGATCTTTTGGGGTGGGCCGCGGTTTTCTCGATTGCCAACGACAAGGCGTTTTTGGCGTGAGGTGGGCCAGCGATCAGGAAGTGCAGGAAGTTCTCGAACTCGCCGGCTTGCCGGACAGCAGTTTGAATTAGGCTCGGCTCAGCGAAAGCCTTTCACCGCAGAGAGCGGAAAAGGATTTCGCAAAGAACGCGGAGCACAAGGCTGATACGGGGACTTGGCTTAGAACTTTTCAAGGATGGCGGCGAAGAAGCCATCGGAGTGGTGAATGCCCGGAACGGTGCGAAGGTACGGGCCGCTGCGGAGTGAATCGATGGACCCTGTGAGTTCACCCTCGCGCTGCAGGCGCTCGAGTTCAATGGCGCAATCGAACAGATGAAATGCCGGGTTGCCGGCGAGGGCTTGCTCGATCATGACTTCATTCTCTTCCCGCTCGAGCGAACAGGTTGCGTAGAGCAGGCGGCCGCCGGATGCTACGTGCTGCATGGCTGCCTGCAGGATTGCGAGTTGTCGCGACTGCAAGTCGGCGAGGTCTTCGGGGCGAAGACGCCACTTGATTTCGGGATTGCGGGCGAGTGTGCCCGTGCCCGAACAAGGGGCATCGACCAGCACTCGATCGAAGGGTTCGGATCGCGGAAGAGTGCGCAGGTCATGGTTGATGACGGTGACGTTGGCCGAGGGGACCCGCTTGCGCAGGAGGTCGGCGCGGTGCCGGTGAAGTTCGACCGCGGTAATGGCTGCTTGCGGATTGCGGTCAGCGATTGACCAGGTTTTTCCTCCGGGAGCCGCGCAGGCATCGAGGATGCGCGAGCCCTTTCCGACCAAAGCCGCCACCAGTTGCGAAGCTTCATCCTGAATTGCGATTCGATTCTGAGTAAATTCCAACGTGCGCGTGATGTCGCCGCGGATGACCCGGCGAGCCGAGGTCAGGAACTCGCCGGGCGCGAGCGCGATTTGATGCTCAGCGAGCGCGCCTTCTACCGTGGCATCGCGGAGACGAATTGGGGTGGAGGGAATGGCCTGGTCGTAGGCGCAAATGGCACGGGCGGTGGCGAGTCCGAACTGTTCGATCCATCGCAGGACGAGCCATTCCGGATGCGAGGCCGCGGCAGCCAGGGTTTCGGGAGCGGCCGCCTGTTGAATCGCGGCGGCGCCGAAATTGGACGGGCCGGTTGAAAGTTTGCGCAGGATCGCATTTGCGAAAGGTGCAGCGGAGCGCTTGCGGGCGCGTTTCACGAGTTCGACGCTTTCGTGAATCGCGGCGTGGGCGGGGATCCGGCTCAGCCAGGCGAGTTGGTAGGCGCCTAAGCGAAGCGCGATAAGGACTTCATGATCCAGCTTGTGGAGTGGCTTCGAAGAGGCTGGCGAGAGCGTCGCGTCGATCGCGGCGCGCCAGCGGAGGACGCCCATAACCAATTCGGTAGCCAAGCCATGGTCGGCGGGAGAGAGATCGGCGCAGCGGGTGGAGTGCAGGAGTTCGGCGGCATAGGAGTCTTCGCGCTCCACGCGGAGGAGGATGTCGAAGGCAGCGGCGCGGGCGGGGGAGACGGGCATGGGGAAATCTTACAGGGAGCTGTCAGCTTTCAGCTGTCAGCTGTCAGCTTTCAGCTCGTTCGCGGTCGGGTTGTTCACTCAGGGCTTGGAGCAAAAGATTGAACCGCAAAGGGCGCGAAGGATTCGCAAAGAGCGCAAAGATTACCGGGATTCTCGGGAACGCATGAGTTGAGGCAAGTGACCGGGGGGGCCGGCATATGGCGCGGTGGATTTCGTTTATGAACGCGCTTCAATGGTCAGGAGGCGGTTTCTCCGAGGCGCTCCCTGGGGAGGGGACGGTAGCCGTTGACGAAGTCGCGGGCGGTCATGTGTTTTTTCCCTTCGAGTTGCAATTCAAGAAGCTCGAGAGCGGTGGATTCGCCGCAGCCAACGAGTAGAACGCCGTCCGCGACCGCGAGTTCGCCCGAGCCCAGGTTTTCCGGGACCGACTCGCGAGGAACGACCTTGGCGGACCAGAGATGGAGGCTCTTCGCGCGGAACGTGGTGAAGGCGCCGGGCCAAGGTTGAAAACCGCGCAGGCGATTGCGGATTTGGGTCGCAGTACGATGGAAATCGATGCGGCCGTCTTCCCTGGTGAGGATCGGCGCGAGCGTGGCGCGGGCGTGGTCCTGGGGAATGGGGTGGATTTTCTTTTCGGCGAGATTGCGCAAGGTTTCAACCATGAGGGCGGCACCCATCGCGGCGAGGCTGGGGGCAAGGGTTTCGGCCGTGTCGTCGGCGGCGATGGGCAGTTCGCGTTGGGTAAGGATGTCTCCGGTGTCGAGGCCGGCGTCGATGCGCATGATCGTGACACCAGTCACCGCTTCGCCCTCGGCAATGGCCCACTGGACGGGGGCAGCACCGCGATACTTGGGGAGCAGCGAGGCGTGCAGGTTGAGATTGCCGAGCCGAGGGAGATCGATCATCCATTGCGGAATGATGCGGCCGTAGCCGACGACGATGATGGCGTCAGGGGCGAGCGCGGTGAGTGTGGATTGGAACTCGGGGTTCCGCTTGATCTTCTCGGGCTGAACGACGGGGAGACTTCGATCGAGAGCGCATTGCTTGACGGGAGAGGCGGCCAGGGCCATGCCTCGGCCGCGTGGCTTATCGGGCTGGGTGACGACCAGCGAGAGGCGATGACCGGCGTCCATGAGAGCCTCCAGCGTGGGGACGGCGAACCGCGGGGTGCCGGCGAAGACGAGGTTGAGGGGGGTCATGGGTTGATGGTTGGTCGCTGGTCGTTCGTCGTTGGTCGGTGGTCGTTGGGGGTTGGGGGTTGGGGTAGTCGGGGTTCTCTTTGGCGCTGGGTTGTAAGAGCTTTTAACCGCAGAGGACGCCAAGGATTCGCAAAGGGCGCGAAGGTAGCTGAAGCTTTTAACCGCAGAGGACGCCAAGGATTCGCAAAGGGCGCGAAGGTAGCTGAAGCTTTTAACCGCAGAGGATGCCAAGGATTCGCAAAGGGCGCGAAGGTAGCTGAAGCTTTCAACCGCAGAGGACGCAAAGGACTCGCAAAGGGCGCGAAGGGGTGGGCGCAGTTTGGAGTCGGAAGAAGGAGCTTGAGGTGGAGGGATCGTGCAGGACAGTCACAGGCGCTGCGGAATCGTGGAGGATTCGAGTGGGCGAGATTGGTCGGGATGCGATCCATACGGTTTGCGGTGGAGGTGAGCCGCCATTTCCAGATGGCGCACCGGGCTAGACGGGGCAAGCCCCGTCTCTACCACTCGCCGGCTTTCATCAGCTTGCGGATTTTGCGCTTCATCAGGTCGCGCTTGAGAGCGCTGATGTGGCTGATGTAGAGCTTGCCATTGAGGTGGTCGGTTTCGTGAAGGAAGGCACGGGCCAGGAGCTCTTCGCCGGTTTTCTCGTAGAACTTGCCGTGGAGGTCCTGGGCGCGAATGGTGACCTTGCGGGGGCGAGAGACGTTCTCGCGAAAGTCCGGGAGGCTCAAGCAGCCTTCGTTCTGACTGTGGCGGCCCTCGGTGTGAAGGATCTCCGGGTTGACCAGCACGAGCTTGGCGTCGGGATCTTCCTTGAAGGTAATGTCGATGACGGCGAGGCGCCTGGAGATGCCGATCTGCGGGGCGGCGAGCCCGACGCCGTGGGCGGCGTACATGGACTCGAACATGTCATCGACCAGTTTCTTCAGGTCGTCGTCGAAGACTGTGACGGCAGCCGCGGGCTTCTCGAGCACTGGGTCGCCGTATTTCACGATGGGATAGATCATGCGTTTGGCGTTGGTCGTTCGTCTTTGGTCGTTCGTCGTTGGTCTTCGGTCGCCGGTCGTCGGCATTCTGTTGGCGGCTGCTCTGCGGACAAGCATGCGCTCGTACGGTCCTGCGCTACCTTACTAGGTCCGCATCACTAGGTCCGCATCCTGCATAAGATCGAACGGCGATTGAGTCCAGCCTGCGCCAAAGTGTGGGCGCGGAGAGCCAAAGACCGAGAACCGACGACCGACAGCCAACGACTAGCGACGAACGACCAACGACTGGGTTTCAAAACCGTTTGAGTTGTTCCAGGTAACCCTGGAAGTTGCGTTTTGTTTCGAGCATCGAGTCGCCGCCGAATTTTTCGAGAGCGCAGCGAGCCAGGGTGAGTGCGACCATGGCTTCGGCTGCGACACCGGCGGCGGGCACGACACACACATCGGAGCGCTCATACGCGGCTTTCACCGGCTGGCGCGTAGCGAAGTCCACCGACTGCAGGGGACGGCGCAGCGTCGAAATCGGCTTGAGGTAACCACGAATGCGGATCTCCTCGCCATTGGAGACACCGCCTTCGATACCGCCCGCATTGTTATGAGCGCGACTGAAATGGGTAAAGCTGTCGGCTTCGTAGCCTATTTCATCATGGACCTGCGAGCCGGGGGAAGCCGCGGCGGAGATGGCGGAACCGATTTCGACGGCTTTCACGGCTTGCAGGGACATGACCGCGGCCGCGAGGAGGGCGTCGAGACGCTCGTCCCACTGCGCGTAAGTGCCCAAGCCCGGGGGGACGTGATGGGCGACGACTTCGAAGACGCCGCCGACGGAGTCGCCGGTGCGAAGGACCTTGTCGACCTCGTCTTTCATCTGCTGCTCGGTAGCGGAATCGACGCAGCTGAGCAGGACTTCGTCCTTCGCGGCGACCGCTTTGATCTCGTCCCAGGCGGCGCAGCGACCGAGGGAGACTGGGCCGACCGCGAGGACGTGGCTCAGAACCTCAATGCCGAGATCGCGAAGGAAGAGCTTGGCGAGCGCTCCCACGGCAACGCGGGCGGCAGACTCGCGGGCGGAGGCGCGTTCGAGAACGTAACGAGCCTCGGAGAAGTTGTACTTCAACGCGCCCGCAAGATCGGCATGGCCCGGACGGGGAGACTTTACCACCTTGTGCTTTGCCGGGTCGCCTTCGGCGACGGGCAAGGACTCCTGCCAATTTTTCCAGTCCTTGTTCTCGAGCAGGATGGAGATGGGGGAGCCGATGGTGATACCGTGATGGACACCAGAGAGGATGTGGGCGCGATCGGTCTCAATTTTCATACGGCCGCCGCGGCCGTAGCCCTGCTGGCGGCGCCACAGTTCGCGATCGAGAAAATCCTGTAGGATGGCCAATCCCGCGGGCAGGCCGGAGAGGAAGGCGACGAGAGCTTCGCCGTGCGACTCTCCGGAAGTGAAGTACCTGAGCATAAACGTTCGATTCTACTTGACGGCGTGAAGAAAATTGCTGCCGGAGTAGCCTCGAAGTCATTATTTTTGGCAAATTCGTTTGGCAGCGCCGCGGCAGCCGTTTACAATATTGACATTCTTTTATAAGCAAAAGGCCTGAGGAAAGCCCGCCACACCGCGCCACTTTCGAACGCGCAATTTCAAGAAGGAGTGGTGCACTTGGAATCGATTTTGACGCAGAACAGAGCAGGGAACAAAATCCGTTGCCTGGTAGTGGATGACCACGCCTTGCTGCGCCAGGGTCTACGCCGATTGCTGCAGGACGAAGAAGATGTGGAAGTCGTAGGGGAGGCGGGAGACGCGGCGGCAGCACTGGAGCGGGTCACGGAACTGCAGCCCGATATTGTGTTGATGGACATTGGGATGCCGGGATTCTCCCCGTTCGATGCGGCGCGGGTGATCCAGGCGAATTTTCCGGCGACGCGGGTGGTATTCCTCACCATGCATGAGGACCAGGATTACGTGATGCAGGGGCTGCAGGCCGGGGCAGCCGGATACGTATTAAAGGACACGCCGGCCGCCAAACTGGCGAACGTGCTGCGGGAAGTGCGGGACGGCGGGAAGTATGTGAGCCCCGAGGTGCTGGGCGGGCTTCTGGCCCAGGTGAATGGGAAGCCCCAGAAGCTTGGCTCGCGGAAGGCGCCGCTGACTCCGCGCGAGCGCGAGGTCATGAAGTTGCTGGCGGAAGGGCATACCGTGCGGAAGATCGCGGGGATGCTGGCGGTGAGCATGAAAACGATCGAGGCGCACAAGTTCAACCTGATGCGGAAGCTGGATATCCATAACAAGGCGGAACTGGTGCACTGCGCGATCCGGAAGAAGATATTGAAGATTCCGGTTGGGAATTAGGAGAAAAGCTTAAACCGCAGAGAACGCAAAGAGGATCGCGAAGGACGCGAAGAAATTTAACCACGAAGGGACACGAAGAACGGAAGAAGGGCAAACGAGCCGCGCTGAGCGCGGCTTTGGTTTTTGGTAAGACCGGGCGCTCCTAGCCGATTTTGGCGGCCGAAGGAGTGGCGAGGTCGGCGAGGGTTTTGAGATCGGGGACTTCGAGATCGGGGCGGCCCTGGGCGGGCTTGACGGCTCCGACTCCTGCTCTTGGGGAGGGGCGGTTCACCCAGACGGTGGCGAGGCCGAGCGATTGGGCGGGGATCACGTCGTGGTAAATGCTCTGGCCGATGTGCAGAATGCGGGCAGGGTCGGTGCCGATATTCTCAAGAGCCAAACGAAAGATTGCTGAGCCGGGCTTGTAGCAGCGAGCTTGCTGAGCGGTGATCACGGAGTCCCACTGCACGCCCAGATGGGGACGGGTGGCAGCGAATAGATCGTCATCGATGTTGGAGATGATGGCGAGCCGGAAATGCTGCCGCAGGCGCTGGAGGGCGGCGACGGTGTCCGGCCAGGGACGCCAATGTTGCACCGAGTCCGGTAGCGCGCGAGCTTCTTGCGGCGTGAGCGCAAAGCCGAGACGCTGACCGAAGCCCTGGGCGACCGATTCGAGGATGTCGCGGTAGGGGCGGTAGGGACCAGCTTCGGCGAAGGCCTCCAGATCACCATAAAGTTCGAGGAGTTGGGCGTCGGGAATGGAGGGGCGGTGGGCGGCGAGAATGGGGCGTAAAGCGGAAAAGATTCCGGATTCCCAATCGATCAGCGTGCCGTAGCAGTCGAAGGTAAAGACTTCGAATTGGTCGAAGTTGAGCACGGTACATTGTCTCTACCGCGAGCATAGCCGATGGGGCGGGGGTATGAAAGCGGACGCCCCCGGCTGGAGGCGGGGCGTTTGGATACGATGTCCGTCACTGCTGATGAAGCCGCGAGTGGTGCCATCTTCTGTGGAGCGGGCTAACGGGGGCGCGGACAAGAGTGTCCGCGCCACACGGCTAGCGGTGAATCTCGACCGAATTTGCGAGCTTGAAACTGAGAGCAGACTCGGCTGGAAAGGTGACGTCGCGATTGCCGGTGAGACCAGCGCCGGCCGTACCCGCACCGCCGCCAACCAAAGCGCCGATGGCCGCGCCTTTGCCGCCGCCGGCCAGCCCACCGATCAGAGCTCCAGCGCCGGCGCCGCCGCCGATCATGGCCGCGGTGCGCTTTCCCTTACCCTTTTCGCCCTTGGAGATGGCGGCGGTTGAAATGGAGATCTGCCGGCCGGCGGCAGTGATTGAGTCCAGTTTGATCTCCAGAAGGGATGCGCCCTTAAAGCGGCCGGCCGCGTGAGCGGTGACAACCGTGCCGGTCACGGTGGCGCCGGCGGGGAAAGCGGTTTCGCCGCCTGCCGAGACCGGATTCACCAGCGTTCCGGTGAAGGGCTGGCCATCGGTGGAAGACTTGGAGCTGAGGGTTTCGTTGAGGCGGATGGTGAGCGTTGTACCGGCCGGCACCACGATGGGCTGTGGCGCCTCGGGGGCAGGCGCAGGGGCTTGGGCCGTCTGGCTGGCGGGGCCTTGGCCCTGGCTGGCTGCGCTGTTGTCGGCGGGCGTGGCGTTGCTGGCGTCATTCGCAGGGGGCCGACTGGTGCAAGCCAGGGCGAAGCAGAGATATAAGCTCACAACGAGTACAGCCGAGCGGGACCGCATAGGGACCTCCCAGATGAAAAATGTACCGGAAGAGAAAAATGTACTGGAAGAACGGTAGCAGGCGCAATCATCGGCCGGTACACGGTAGGGCACAGAGGCGGCGTATCCATCGCGCGGATCAGGAGGGATCTTGCCTGCACAGGCGTATGCGCCGGCTCTCAGTCCTTTCGCTCAGAGACGGCGACGACGGCAGGAGTAGCGTTTCCGTTAGCTGGCACTTCGAGTTCGGGAACCGCGACTGGCTCTGTGGCAACGACGGGTTCGACAGGCGCCTGGGGAGCAGGCGCAGGCTTCGGCGCAAGGAACTTGGCACTGTTGAGCAGGGGGCGCCCAAGCGATCCGTTGTAGCTGGTCCAGGGACTCTCGAGGTCAGCTTCGCGCTCGAAGTGGGCGCGCATACTCTCCATCTTGGAATCGAGGTCGTCAAGGTAGTGAAGCATGAGCGCTTCAGGGAACATGGGCAGCTTGGGAGAGCCGAACTCGTACTCGCCGTGATGGCTGATGATCAGGTGCTCGAGCAGGGTCTTCAGTTCGGGCGGGAAGCCGGGCAGGCCTTCAAGTTTGGCCTGGAGCATTTCGAGTTCGATGATCATGTGGCCGAGGAGCTGGCCGCGCGTGGTATAGGAGAAAGAACGGTTGTAGGTAAGCTCGTGGATTTTGCCGATGTCGTGGAAGAAGGCGCCGGAAAGCAGCAGGTCGCGGTTGATCTGCGGGTAGTTGCGGCACATGAGATCACACGAACGGAACAAAGAGACGACGTGGTCGAGCAGGCCACCGATGTAGGCGTGGTGCAGCGTCTTGGCTGCGGGAGCACTGCGGTAGGCGAGGGCGATCTCAGGATCGGCCATGAAGGCCTGGATGAGCGCCTTGAGATGCGGATTCTGAAATGACGCGACGAAGTCGGTGAGCGCCTGCCAGAGATCGTCGATGTTGCGGGTGGTCTTGGGCAGATAGTCGGAGTAGTCGATTTCGGAATCGCCGAGCCGGCGAAGCTTGTGGATGGTGAGCTGGAAGCGATTCTTGTACTTGTTGACGAGCCCTTTGACCTTGATGAAGTCATCCTGATCGAAGGCGTCGAGAGCGTCCTCGACGTTGTCCCACATCTTGGCCTCGAGCTGCCCGCTGCGATCGCCGAGGGTGAGGGCCAGGTAGGGTTCGCCGGTCTTCTTGGGCTTGATCTGCTTGGAGACAACGACGAAGGTAGAGGTGATGACCTTGTTCTCCAGGCGCGCGCAATCGCAGATAAAGAAATCTTTCATGCGTGATGGTTTATCGGCTCAGGTGCCGGGGGAGAGACCATCGCCGGCGGTGCAGGCACCCTGGCGAAACTAGCCCGGCCACAAAGCAATCAGGATGGGCTCAGCTTACCCTAAAGGATGCCCAATTTCTTCTTCTTCTTTAGCTTCTTGGCGGAAGCGTCTTTGGCGGCGGTTTCGATGGGCTTGGTCTGATTGGGGCTGGAGCCGGTGTCGATATAGCCCTGACGGATGTCGATGTAGGCGTCCTCGCGCAGCTTGGTGAGATAGGTGCGGAGGGCGGGCTGGAGCTTCTGATAGTAGAGAGCGTCCTGAATTTTGGGCTCGATCTGCTTCAGGGCGGGCACGCCCGCCTGCTGGTGCTCGGTGACCTTCAGGATCACCCAACCTTGCTTGGTTTGAATCGGCTGGGTGACGTCACCGGGCTTCATGGCAAAAGTGACGTCCTCAATTTCTTTGGCGAGCTTACCGCGCTCGAAGGTGCCCAGATCGCCGCCCTGGGCAGCGGAAGGACCGTCAGAACTTTTCTTAGCGACGTCCTCGAAGGCTGCGCCCTTGGCAATCTGCTCACGGAGCTCTTTGGCCTTGGCTTCGGCAGCGGCGACGGTCTCGGCTTCGGAGGGCGCGGGGGCGGCAGTGGGAGCCGGGGAGGCGGGATCACCGGGCTTGGCGGGAGGCGGAGCGGTCACCGGCTTCTGGGTGGAGACCAGGATCTCGCTGAGGCGAATCTGTTCAGGCTGCTGCATGTCGGCCTTGTGGGCCTGGTAAAACTGCTGTTCTTCTTCCTTGGAAATCGTGATGTGCGATCCCACCTCGCGACCGATGACCTGCTGGGTAATGATCTGCTCGCGGAGATTTTGCTTGAAATCCTCGAAGGAGACGCCCTGCGCCGTTGCGGCTTTCTCCAGGTCTTCCATGGTGTCGAGGTTCATCTGTTTACGCATCTCATCGAGGCGCTTGATCAGTTCGGTGTCGGCGGTGATGCCGAGATCCTTGCCTTTCTCGAGGAGAAGCTGGCGGTCGATCAGATCGCGCAGAACGTCCTTCTCCTTCTCGGCATAATCCTTGTCGAAATTGCCCGGATCCTGTTGCCGGATCTCATCCTTGAGCTGATCCTTGCTGCGCAGAAAGTCGGAGCGGGTAATGATCGAATTGTCGACGCGGGCAATGATTTCCTCGACCACGGAGTCGGCATTCAGAACTATGGGGACGAGAACGAGAGGGAGCAGCAAGAGCAGCAGGCGCGATTTTTTCATGAGAAGCGAGGCAATCCGTTCCCAGCGGACGGACCCCTACTGACACTCCGGGGAAGTTTCCTGGACAGATTGTACCGCCCGGGGCAGGTAGCGGGCCAGCAGCCCGGGTGCAACTGTGAGTTCAGGGACAGCGTAGAGATGGCGGTTGCCCCGTCTCAGACGCGGCAAGCCGCGTCTCTACGGTGTTACGGGGGGAGAGATGCAGATGGAGATCAGTCTTACGCCTTCGAGGCGGCGCGCAGGAGGGCGAGGGCGGTGAGGTCGTTGTCTTCGGTCGCGCCCGCAAATTCGTGGGCGGCCTTGAGGATGCCGGCGCAAAGATCGTGAGCCGTCGATCCTGCGGCCTGCTGCAATGCGGTCCTCACCCCATCGAGGCCGAATTCCTCACCATCGTGCTTGACCTCAACGACTCCGCGCGACACGAGCAGGAGCACCGACTGGGGTTCCAAGGCGATTACCGGGGCGTCCCAGGTGGCATGGGTGAACAGGCCGAGGGGAAGGCCGGTCGCGTCGAGCTGAGAAATTTCTGGAGAATGGCGAACGAAGCCGGGAGTGTGCCCAGCGTTGGCATAGCACACGATGCCGAGGTCTTCGTTGTAACAGCCGGCAAACGCGGGGCAGGAACAGACACGCCCGGCAGCGTCGAGAATGGCGCGGTTCAGATGGATGAAGAGGGTAGTGAGGGCCTCGGCTTCATTGGCTTCGACCGGGGCGAAGAGTTCGGCGCCCATTTCGCGGAAAACCTGCTGAGCCTCCGAAAGGATGGGCTGTATCTCGTCGCGATGACCGGCGACGTCGAGCATGCCGAAGAGCACACGATTTGGGCTGACGCGGATGGAGTCGTAGAAGTCGCCGCCAGCGCGCTCGCCGAGAATCATGGCGCCGATCTCGGCGGCTCTTAACGTTGGGAACGAGCCCTCGGCCGGCTCAATGGCAGGCGGGAGTGGGCCTTCACGGCGTTTGAACAGAAACCCCATCGTTGAAGTTTGACGGTAGCACAGGAGTGGCGGCAGTGTCAGCGGGAAGGAGGCTCAGTCAGAGTAAAGCGAGATTATTCGCCATATTTGCCGGCGAGGAAATGGGCGACATCGGAGTCGAGCTGCGCATAATCGGAGTGAATGACGGAGCGGAGTGCAGCTTCGGTGGAACTGCCTTCCCCGAGCCGCTGCAGGATGCGCTGTACATCGCTCATGCCGTAGGTATCGCTGATGTATTCAACCGCGGCCAGAGACTCGGCGTAGGCCACGGTTGCTTGCATGCCGTTGTAGCGCATGAAGCTGCCTTCGAGCAGGTTGTAAGGGATTTCCTGCTGGGCTTTGAAAAGTTGAACCAGGACGTGGCCGTTGGAGCCCACGGTGCGAGGTTCGAGGGCCTGCGCCACACCTTCATTCAGCCAGGTGGGGCAGCGGCCGCCGGTGATCTGGGCGACGAAGGAGTGGGTCAGCTCATGCTTGAGGACGCGAGCCAGATCGGAGGTCACGGAGGATACGCCGCTCACGGGAATGCGCAACTTGCCATCGTTCACGGCGCCGGACCAGGAAGGCGCGCGCGTAACGTCAAAAAAAGCCTGCTCGGTATATAGGATCACCGGGATGCTATTGCGGGGAGCAACGCCAAGATCGCGCACCAGGTCGTCGTAGTCGGATTCGAGGGTCGCCATGAGCTGGTGGCGAAACTGCTCGGAGGTCTGCTTGCCTTCGTAGCGCAGCGTGAAGTGGCTGCTCTCGTGTTCGGAGAAGTCGGCTTCCGTGTTCTGCTCACGCTGGGCTTTGGCAAGATATCCCTGCAGCGCCGAGTCGGGACGGATCTCGAGCGAACGCTTCCAGGCGCGAATCGCCTCGGCGGTATGATCGCGGGAAAACTGCACGAAACCCAAGACAGTAAATGCGTCGGCGGAGTTGGGGTTGGCGCGCACCGAGCGCTCGGCGTAGGGTAGAGCCGCTGCGGCGTTGCCGGATCGCACGAGCGCCATGGCGTAATAGTCGAGAATCGTGGAGCTGTCGGGCTGAGCCTGGAGCGCGGTTTCAAAGTAGCGGCGAGCTTGAGGAAGATTTCCCTGTTCGAATTCGTGCTTGCCGGCAACGAAATAGGCCGCGGCGGTGAGATCGGGCTTCCCCTCTTTTTCGAGGGCGGCGAGAGCATCGGTATCGACTTTGCCTTCGTGGACTACCTTGGAAGCCAGGTCTTCGTGGCCGGCCAGGCTATCTTCGGGGGTGAAGGCCGGCAGATCTTTGGCGGTCGATCCACCGGATCCTGCAAAGCTGGGTGCAATCCCTCCCGCCTCAATGCTGGCGACGGCGGATTTTGGGATGGCATAGGTGTCATCGCCGACTTCGTATTCGACCCGATTTCCGTTTTCCCGGACGTGATCGGCCCAGATTTTACGGCCGTTCTTGAGATGGATGACGTCGGCCGAGGCGCACACTCCGGCTAGAAGAACAGCGAGGGCGCAAGCGAAGAATAAGGTGACATGACGCGGCACTGGGGTGCATTCTAGCAATCAGGGGAGAGTCCAAGTAGGTGACTCAAGTAACCAGCGGTTGGCGGGGCCATTGGGGAACGCTCCTTTTATTAGTAGTGCTGACAGCGAGCGGAACGGCGCCGCGGGCGAGCGCACAAACGAGTGCGACGGCGCAGGCGGGAGGACCAGCGGCGGCGACTCCCAAGCCAGCCGAAGCGCTCTATTTGCAATTGAGGAAAGTCGGCCTGGATCCGGCGCGAACCTACCGCATCCGCGAGGCTGCGCTGGACTGGCCGGGACTGCACTTCACGTTAGAAGACGGCGAGATCTCCTTCACCCATGATGTAGCGGGAAAGATTACGGGAGCCTTCTTTGAAGGGGACGGCGAAGTATTGCTGGCGCCGCCGAACAAGGTGGAGCGGGCTTCAATGGCGCTGTTCACCGGAATGGCAATCCTGGAAGACCGCTTCACCACCGCCTATTTTCGATTCAACGGTGACATGTACGCGGAATTGCAGCCGCACCTGCGCCCCGCCTCGGACGGGCGGGACTTTGCGTCCCGGTGGAACGACACTGCCGTACATCTCGGCGAACTCGATGCGATGCGGCTGCTGGTGAGCTTCAGTGAGGCGCTGCCGGTGGCGGGAAAGCCCGCGCAGGCTTCTGGAGCGGCGGCGCCAGCGCAAAAGGAAGACGACCGCTTTCTGCACGCCCGGGTCGAGAGCCCGCTATTGGGAGACTACGACCTTTTCTATGACGGAAAGGCGTATGAATCAGTAGTCGCGGGACAGACAAAGACCGTGGCCGGGATGACCTACTACGACATCTGGACCTCCTTTCGGGCGAAGGAGGCTGCATCACGAGGAGGCGCGAGCGCGGAAACGCCTCCGCCCGATGAGGTCGAGATCCAGAGTTACAAGATCAACACGCAGGTGAATCCGCCGACTTCGTTAAGCGCAGATGCGACTGTGAAGATGAGGGTGCGACGCGGGGGCGCCAGGACGCTGATGTTCGAACTGTCGCGCTTCCTCCAGGTAAAGCAAGTCGAAGTGAACGGGCACGCGGTGGAGTTCATCAACAATCCGGCGCTGGAGGGAACGCAGTTGGCCCGGCGGGGGAATGACGAGGTTGCGGTGGTGTTTGACGAGCCATTGCAGCAGGGACAGGACTTGAGCGTACGCTTTGTTTACGGGGGCGATGTGCTCTCGGAGGCGGGCGGCGGATTGTTGTACGTTGGGGCGCGAGGCGCGTGGTACCCGGGCCGGGGATTGATTCCGTGCAGCTATGAGTTGGATTTCCGTTATCCGGCAGGGTGGACGCTGATTGCGACGGGGGAGCGAGTGTCGGGGAGCCCGAATGTCGAAACCGACGAGGGCGCCCACGGCGAGCGGGAGGCAAAGTGGATTACCGATCGACCGATCGCACTGGCTGGTTTCAACCTGGGGAAGTACGAGCGAGCGTCGAGCCGAGCGGGAAAAATACAAATCGACACCTATGCCGCCCGCGGCGTCGAGCGAACGTTTCCCCACCTGAGTGAGAACACGCTGCCACCGCCCGAGATGCCCCGGGTTGTTCCTACGCCGCCGGGTCCGGTAGTGCATGCAGAGATTGATCCCTCGCCAGCGCGCAACGCGCAGAAGGTAGCGGATGAGGCGGCGCAAGCCTTGAGTTTCTTTTCGGAAAAATTTGGCCCTTATCCGTATGGTTCGTTGGAGCTCACGCAAATGCCGGGTTCGGCGAGCCAAGGGTGGCCGGGACTGATTTTTCTGTCGAGCATGTCCTTCCTGTCTCCTGCAGAGGCGGCCGGCCTGCGGATGAGTCCGGAACAAAGCGCGATGCGAAAACTGATGCTGCCGCACGAGACGGCGCACCAGTGGTGGGGCGATCTGGTGCTGTGGAAGAGCTATCGCGATCAGTGGCTGGTGGAAGCGCTGGCAAACTACAGCGCGCTGATGATGGTGGAAAAGGAGAATCCGACTGAGTTTCGCCAAGTGCTGGAGAGTTACCGCGCGGACTTGCAGGAAAAGAACAAGGACGGGGAACCCCTGGGCAGCGCCGGGCCGGTGACGCTGGGGCAGCGGCTGAACTCTTCGCATTTTCCAACGGGTTATGAGGCGATCAGCTACGGACGGGGAACGTGGCTGTTCCACATGCTGCGCTACATGCTCCTGGATGGCGAGGCCCTGTCGGAGAAAAGGGAGACGGAGCCCAAACCGGAGGAACCGTTCGTGCGCGCGCTCCGCAAAGTTTGCCAGCGCTATGCCGGGCGGCCCATCAGCACGGAAGAATTGATTGCCGTGTTTGCGGAAGAGCTGCCACCATCTCTGCGGTATGAAAAGCAGAAATCGCTGGACTGGTTCATCGATAGCTGGGTGGAGGGTACCGCCTTGCCGCACTTCAGCCTGCGTGGAGTAAGGTTCACCAAGGGCGCAAGCGTTTCAGTTTCCGGCACGATCGTGGAGAAGGATGCGCCCGACGACCTGGTCACTGCGGTACCGATTTATGCGGTGGCGGGAGGAAGGAATTTTCTGCTGGGCCGCGTGTTCGTAGATGGCCCAGAGACTTCGTTTCATTTAACCGCACCTGCTGGAGCCAGCAAGCTGCTGGTGGACCCCAATGGGACTCTCCTGACCAGCCGGCGGTAATGGTGTCGTTCCATTCGGGGATTCCTTCCCGAGTCGATTCCACAAAAGGAACTGTGATCGCAAGATCACGGCGGCGTGTGGACCTTATCGGTGAGAAAGCCGGCTGGAAATGCCTGCGTTCTCGCCATTTGGCTTTCTGCGAGGAGAGAGCGGGGTTGGCGGTCGAGGTGCAAGGTAGGGCGGTAAATGGAGGGCAACGTGAGAGGCGAATCAGTACCAGCGAGGGTGGAAGGCATGCCAGAAGCAGGCATCCTAGCAAGCGGGTTCGAGCAGGCCGTGAAAGGCGATAGGAGACCAACGATCCTGCTGGTCGAAGATGAGGATCGGGTGCGGCGAGTCGTATCGGAGGTACTGCAGTTGGCAGGCTACGCAGTCATGGAGGCAGAAGATGCCGAGGACGCAATGCGGAGGGCGGCAGAGAGTGGGCAAGTTTTGCAGTTGCTGGTAACAGACGTAGTGCTGCCCGGCAAGAGCGGGAGAGAGCTAGCGCGGGAGTTACAAGCGCGGCTTCCCGGAATGAAAGCGATCCTCATTTCGGGATACAGAGAAAATGTGGCGCTGATGGGCGGACCTCGGAATGCGAACCTTCGCTACCTGGCGAAGCCTTTTTCGGCCACCCGACTGGTGCAAGTGGTGAGGGCGCTGCTGGGCGATTCGAAAATGTGCGTACGCGGCGAAGACATCCCCCAAAGAGCGGCTCGCGCCCGGTAGTGGGTCGAACGTGGCCATCACAAAGCAGGGGCTGCATCGTGAAGGGAAGTCTCGGGGGCGAGATTCTTAGAGTCGTGCTTCAGGCGGTACCGTAAAGGTGGCGCACCAAAGACCGGACTTCGTCCAGGTAGCCTTCCAATTCGAAAGTGAAGCGCGCCCAATCGAACTGCTTCAACGCGGGACACTCCTGAATGAGGACCGAGAAGGCCGGCTCATCCAGGAGACTGACCTGCCGCATTTCCGAATAACCGTGGCCGATTCCTCCAATGCGGCAGAGGAGATCGCTCAGATTCACTAAGGCAACCAGCGATTTATGATCCGGGGCTGCGGCAGGGTCGTGGTGATAGGTAACGACATTGACCAGATCGGGAGTAAGGTCCCAACGCTCAGCCAGAATGCGGCCGCTGTCGCAGTGGGTCATGCCGAAGACGCGCAATTCGGCTTCGTGCAGCGGAATTTGTTCGTTGCGGGCGGTTTCGAAGGTGGTGCCAAATTCCTTGGGGATGATCCAGAAATTGACGATGATGCCCAGATCGTGCAGCAACCCGCCCAAGTAGGCCTTCTCCGGCTGGGGGAAATTAATTTTGCGGGCGAAGTGGCGGCAGATCAGCGCGCAACCGAGTGAATGTTCCCAAAAGACCACGGGGTCGAGTTGGGTTGTACCGAGCGGGATGAGCTTGACCACACTGCAGGAGACGACGATCTCGCGCAGTCGCTGGAAGCCTAGCGCCACCACCGTGCCTTTAAGGCTGTCGATTTTCTTCCAGTGCCCGAACAGCGGGCTATTCGCCAGGTGCAGCGCCTGAGCGGTGAGGGACTTGTCCTGCGCGAGCAGATCTACGACTTTCTGCACATCCAGCTGATCGATGGGCTGTTCAAGATAGTGCAGCAACGGAGCGACGACCGCTGGAATGCTGGGTATTTGCTCGATCTTGTTGAGGTTGGCGAGGAGAAATTCTTTAGCCGTCGTAGTAGGCATAAATCACCGTTTTGCAATCTGCCGCTCCGCCTTCACGTAGCCGGTGGCGGAAGGGAAATGAACCAGCCGGAAGTCGTCGCAGATGCCGTAGAGAGACTCCGAATGTCCGAGGAACAGGTACCCGTGGGGCAGCAGGTTGTTGTAGAAGTGCTGGATGACTCTCCGCTTGGAGACCACGTCGAAATAGATCAGGACATTGCAGCAGAAGATGATGTCCATGCTCTTCATGAAGGCCACCCGGGCATCGTCAAAGAGGTTGACCCGGCTGAAATTCACGCATTCTTTCAGGCGGGGAGAAACCTGTAACTGGTTGCCGGCGGGGACGAAATACTTCTGCTGGTAAAAGGGGGTGAGATTGCGGGTGCTGTAGTCGCCGTAGGCGCCTTGTTTGCAATGGACCAGGGAGCGCTCGTTCAGATCGGTGGCCAGAATCTCGAAGGTCCATCCCTTGAGAAGACCGACGCTTTCCTCGAGCAGGATCATGCTGAGGGTGTACGGCTCTTCGCCAGTCGAACAGCCGGCGCTCCATAAACGGAGATGACGCAGCGGGAGCTTGCCTTTTGCCTCGAGGACCTTGGGCAGCACAATTTTGCGCAAGGCCTCGAGTTGCGCCTGGTTCCGGAAGAAGCAAGTCTCGCCAATGGTGATCTCGTTGAGCAGGCTCACGAGTTCGGCCTGGCGGATGGGCTTGACGGTGAGGCAATCGTAGTAATCGCGAAAGGTCGCGACGCCGACTTCTTTCATGCGCCGCTGGCAGCGATCCTCCAGGAACCTGAGCTTGTTATCCGGCTGAAAAATGCCCGCGACCTGGTAGATGAGATCGCGAATTTTTACCAGGTGAGCGTTGGGCGGTCCGGCAAGAGGCACAGACGCGGCGGGGCGCAAAGCGGGAGTGGTCATGCGTAGATTCCTGATGGAACTGAACTCGGCGCCGTGGACACCTGAGCGGCCACGACGGGTGACGCATTCGAGATGCGGGCGCGGAGGCGCTTGGCCATCGCGGCTTTATGGGGCGAGTTGAAGATCATTTGCGGCCTACCTCGACGTCGGCCATCTGCCGGGGGGTGTGCCGGTTGCTCTCAGTGCAGGCACCTCACGGAAAGCGAGTGCCCCACACCAATCATCGGCGGGTTCTTTGCTCGACTTTATTGGCGATGGGACGTGCCAGGATTGGAAGCCGGGGGCAGATCTCGGTCTGATCTCGCCGAAGAGCGCCCGGCGAAAAAAGAGAGCCTATGGACCGGGGTCCACAAAAGGTCGGTATCCAGATATCCGGGGATCTCACGGGGGGTCCTCACGCAGGCCGGCGGACATACTAACCCTGCTCTCGGTTTGAGGGGTTAGAACACGACAAGAAAGATTGCGGTCCAAAGGGTCTTTGACCAACGCATACAGAAATTCGGAACTCGATTGATGTATGTCAATCTAAGCGTAGGACTAGTCGACAGGTAAGATGCCCCCATAGCAAACCTTGCCTGTTCGGCACCTACAAGCGGCCTCGGCTAGCGACGCGGAAGCAGCACGGAGAGAACACTCTGTCAATTAACGGCTCACAACGGAGCAAGGCGTTTGTGACTTAGAGATTGGGGGAATGTTCCGGCCGTCCCCAATTTTCTCTCGATTCGGGTTATTCGACGATCAAGGTCAACATCGTGCTTTGACTGTTCGATCCCATCGTAGCGGTCACCGTTAGATTGTAGGTTCCCGCTGGCGTCCCATGGGGGACTTGCGGCCCACTGCCGCCTCCACATGAACAGATCAGCACGATGAGTAGCGGTAAAGCCACTAACACAAAAAACGAAGTCCCACGCCCGGTTCGCATTTTTCCAATCGGAACAAGAATTAGCCCAGCCATGACGACCGTCGCCCAAAACCATCCCGAGTTTTCGGTCCCCGGCAAATGCAGCGCTCCCATTGTTCGTGGTGTAGTCGTTATATTTGCGGTAAACGTTGCTTGGGTATTAGCGTTTAGGTTCTGAGTAGCTGGCACAGAGCATACCGCTTCCGCGGGAGCGCCGGTGCAACTCAAGCTAGCAGTTCCACCGATCCCCGCACCGCCAATCGCCAGCATGTAACTGGCTGGCTTCCCCGCTGCCACCGTTGCGGTACTGGAACCCCCGGGCGCAATCTCAAAACCGAGGCTCGGATTCACTCCCGTCCCAGACAGACTTACCGTATGCGGACTGCCCGGCGCATTGTCCACAACCGTCAATGTGCCTGTCCGGCTTCCCGTAGCCGTCGGAATAAAGACAACCGTGATGTCGCAGACCGTTCCTGCAGCCAAACTTGGACAATTGTTGGACTCAGTGAAGTCTCCGCTCGTGCTAATGCGGGAAATTATCAGACCTCCGGTTCCTGTGTTGCTCAAGGCGATGATTTGACCAGCGCTGGTCGTGCTCACAGCTTGTGCTGGGAACGTGAGGGAAGTCGGAGAGAACTGGACTGCGGGAATCAATCCCGTTCCGATCAGATTGATGACATGGGGACTACCTGTCACCGAGTCGGTAATCGTAATCGTCCCGGTTCGAGTTCCCGCAGCCGTCGGAGTGAAAATCACCTGCAGCTTGCAGTTGGTTGCAGGTGTCAGCGTGCTTGGGCAATTGTTTGTTTCGGAAAAGTCACCCTGGATTGCAATGTTACTGATCCCCACATCTACCGATGCACTGGTATTGCCAATCAGCACGGGAACAGCCGGCGTTGAAGTCCCTATGGGCTGGGGAAGTGGTCGAAGGTCCACGGTCGTCGGGTAGCTGAAGGATGTGCCAGAAGACAGGTTGATCTTGAGCACAAAGTTCTGGATCGTCTGGCAAATCCCGCCGTCACATGAATCACTTGGATAGATGGGCGAGTAGGTTCCGTTGGCGGCATTCGTGATTGGAAATCCGTCGCTTGCATTTCCCGACAGGTAAATATTCCGTGCCCCATCAACACCGAAACCGTGAACAGTATCATTATCACCCCCGAGGTAGCTTGAAAAAACGAGCGCCGTGCCTGAGGGGTTGATCACGCTAACATAGCCATCGTAGGACACCGTACCGAAAGTTGTCTGAATGGGTGACACGAGGGGCACGCTTCCAGCAGGCATGCCAACTACCAACACGCTTCCTCCAATGTACGCTTGTCCAGCAGAATTCACCGCAATTCCCGCCACCGATGTAAGCTCTCCAAGATAGGTTGAGTAAACCAGCGCAGAACCATCTGGAGTGAACTTGCTCACGAATGCGGAAACATCTGTCGTCGAGCCCTGAATCGGATTTACCATCGGCACAGACCCAGCATAAGCAGACCCGGCGACGTATGCGGAACCGTTTACGTCTGTCGCAATGGCGGAACCGCGTGAACCGTACCCGCTACCACCCAGGTAAGTGGAGTAGACTGGTGTCCCCGTCGGATCCAGTTTGATGACGAACGCCGCACTCCCCTCGAATGTGGATTGAAACGGTGCGATTACCGGGAAATCCGCGGACTTTGTCGCCCCGGTAATGTAGGCATTATCGTTTGCGTCCACTGCAATTGCAGTGCTGCCATCGGAATCTGCTCCGCCCCAATATGTAGAGTAGAGTAAAGCTGTACCATTCGCATTGAGAACCGAGATGAACGCATCCGGTGCGGCAGCAATCGTCGGCTGGAATGCGTGAAAAGTCGGATAGTCGTTTGAGGTCGTGGTTCCGGTGACGTAAACATTGCCTGTGCCGTCCACTGCTATTCCTGCAGGTGTATCACTCTGGCTTCCGCCAAGATAAGTGGCGTAGACCACATTGCCGCTTCCGTCGAACTTCTCGATGAACTGGTCATTGCCCGACTTGTTGATAGCTTGGTAAGCTCCCGCGGTTGGGGTGATAACTCCCTGCCCAGCAATGTAGCAATTACCTTGAGAATCGACTGTAATAGCTGAGATAGAAGTCGTGGTGGAGATGGAATAAATGACAGAGCCATCACTTTGAATCTTCAGAAGTCCTGGGCTATTTGCGGAGCATATCTCGCCGGCAGCATCTACCACTATAGGCCCCTGGCTGTAGTTCAGGTACTGATTACTCTCATAGGTAGAAAAGCTAAGAATCTGAGAGTGACTTTTGGACGCACTCATCAGCTGCAGGAGGAACCATCCGATTAGAAAGGAACCACGAAATTGAGACATCACGAATAGTCCTCCGCTTCCGGTGATGTGACAACTGCAGCGACGAGGCGAGTCGGACAATCGAACCCCTTCTCCGCTGCACCGTGGATACAGCATTTACGAATTGGACAGGGAGCGCTGTGATTCCGGTTCTTGCACCTACCTTTTGGAGTTGCGAATGACTTCGACGAGTTTCGACGCGGGGGCGTCCCCAGATACGTAGCCTGCCAGACATGCCTGCACACAGGGCTCGTAATCATAGTTGTCCGGACCCATATCGATCACTACAAGTTTCGCCTGCTTCAACTCAGAAAAGAGCCAGTTACCTCGCGAATCCCGGTCGGAGAGCATTCCGGACTCGACAACTAAGATATCGGAGCTGAGATCAATCGTCCTACGGCGGATGGAGGAATCAAGAGGCGAGACTCCAATGACCCTGATGTCGACTTCTTTTTTCAGTAGTCTTTTGAGTCCTTCACGTAGCAGTTGACTTTGAACGAGCAAGAAGACACGTATAATGTTGCCGGTCATAGATCGCAATCCACTGACCTCATCTCTGAAAAAATGCCTTTTCTTGCTGTCTTGCAACTGCCGTTTGCAACACGTCGACCAAGGGAACGATGTTGGTAGAGTAGCGCGCCCCTAGGTTGCGCGCACAATAATGCTACACACACCTCTTGTCAATAACGATCTAAGGACGATGGAAGGACGTCGAAATATGTGCTTGTGTGCCTAGGACATTTATAACCGCAGACCCACCGGGCGGCCGTTTCTAGATTGCTCACGCGCAACCTTCGGCTTGATCTAAAGCAGTGAAGTAAGCTCAGCGCCTCTCTTAGCCGACCTCACATCTCTAAAGTTTCTTCAATCATCCTGCATGGGAGGGAATCGCATCAAAGTTTGCTAGGGGGTCACCGTGAACGGAACCGTGCTGGTCAGCACGCCGCCGGGGGTTGTCACTTTCACTGAGCCGCTTTTCGCGCCGTTCGGCACCGTGGCCCTGAGCTTGGTTGCCGACACAGGCACAAATGTTGCCGGCACGCCGTTGAAGCGTACGATTGTGGCGCCGGTGAGGTTCAGCCCGATGATGACGATCTTCTGCCCCACAGGGCCCGAAGAGGGTTGTAAGGCCACATGGGTTCCAAAGCGGAAGATCGTGCCGCAATAATTCGTACAGCGTACGAGAGATCGTCCCTGGGCCGTTCCGTAGAAGTTCCCGTCGCGTCCCTGCACCAAGGCGTTGGGGAACTCACCATCACGGCAGTTCGGGAAAACGCCTCGGGCACAAAAGCTGTAAAGCGTCGTGAACTGCCCACTGGGGCTGAGCTTGAACACGGTGCCACCCTGGCCGTGGGCACCGTCCTCATTCGTGGTTCCATAGAAGTTTTTGTCCTTGCCCTGCACCAGCGCTGTACCAGGTTCGCCTCCATCCACACAGCCTGTCTGAGAACAGAAGGTATAGAGTGTGGTGAGGCGACCACTCGGAGTTATTTTGAAAACCGTGCCTACCCTGGCCCCGCCCTCCTGGGCCGTGCCGTACAGGTTTCCGTCTGCTCCCTGAATGAGGGCAGCGTTCGGAAACATGCCATCTGTGCAATTCGATTCAGAGCAGAAACTGTGCAGCGTAGTGAGCGTGCCGCCGGGTGTGAACTGGAAGACTGTACCGCAACCGGAAGGCCCAGAACAGGCGGTAGAACTGCCACCCGTATACGTTGTGCCGTAGAAATTTCCGTCCTTGGCAAGGAGAAGGCCTCCAACTGGGTTAGCCCCGTCCGCGCAGTTCGACAGCGAGCAAAAGTTATACAGTGTAGTGAACGTTCCGTCGGACGTGATTTTGAAGATGGTGCCACAGGCCCACGGACTGACAGCGGGACAACTGTTGTTGACACCGCCTTCATAGGTTGTTCCGTAAAAACTACCATCGGAACCTTGAACGAGAGCCCCGCGAGGACTTACCCCGTCGGTTAACAGAAAACGGTGCAGGGAGGTGAACGTGCCGTCGCTGGCGATTTTGAAGACGGTTCCCCATCCACCTGCAATATCGCCTCCGGAGGTCGTAGTGCCGTAAAAGTTGCCGTCCTGTCCCTGGAGCAGTGCCGCGCTCGGCCATTTGCCGTCTGTGCAACCAGTCTGGGAACAGAAACTGTAAATCGTGGTGAGGCTTCCGTCTGGGGTCATCCGGAAGACGGTGCCGGAATTTTGAAGGCCGCCTCGTGCGGTCGTTCCGTAGAAGTTGCCGTCCGTCGCTTGAATCAGGGCGGCCTGCGGCATTGCGCCATGGGTAGATTCGAACACAAAGAGGTTGTTCAGCGTCTGGGCCGACGCGGTGCTCGCCAACGCGATACAAAGCACGATAATGGCGCATGCAAGGGAAAGAAAACACTGAGGAGACGAGCTGCGATTTGTCACGGTAGGACCTCTTGAATTGATTTGGGCGATCATATTGGGCTCGTTTCTGAATCGGAGAGCTGGAGAATCTAGCACAAAGGCGAACGGGCAGCTACTGCCAGTTGCATACGAAGGCATACTGCTTCCAGCGAGGGGTGTAGCATTTTCCCCTCGATAGGTAATACCCCGCCCTCGGTTTGACCCCTCTTTCCGCCGCCCTTTAATATCAATGTTTATCCTTCGGCTCAGGACATCGCCTGCGGGGCGGTGGCTGGGCTGGGGGAACATCCACGACGCATGCCGCACGAACTTCCCAAAGCGTACGAGCCGGGCGCGATTGAGATGCGCTGGGCCGAGTACTGGAAACAGCAAGAACTGTTTCATGCGCCGACCCCGCCTGCGGGACGGGTGCCGCCGGTCTTCACGCTGCTGCTGCCGCCGCCCAATGTGACCGGGCGCCTGCACATGGGGCACATGCTCAACCAGACGCAGATGGACATTGTCGTGCGCTGGCATCGCATGGGGGGCGACCTGGCTTTGTGGCTTCCGGGCACCGACCATGCGGGCATCGCCACCCAGATGATGGTGGAGCGCCAGGTGCGCGCCCAGGGCAAGTCGCGCCAGGAACTCGGGCGCGAGGCTTTCATCGAGCGCGTGTGGGAGTGGAAGAAGCAATACGGCGGGGCGATCCTTGACCAAATGATGCGGCTGGGCGCGTCGGTCGACTGGGATCGTCTGTACTTCACCATGGACGACAACCTCTCGCATGCGGTGCGCGAGGTCTTCGTCCGGCTGTATGAGCAGGGCCTGATTTATCGCGGCAAGTACATCGTCAACTGGTGTCCGGACTGCGGGACGGCGATTTCGGACCTGGAAGTCAAGCATGAGGATGTCGCGGGCAAGCTTTACGAGATTCGCTATCCGGTGGTGGGCTCGAATGAGTTCATCACCGTGGCCACGACGCGCCCGGAGACGATGTTAGGGGACACGGCGGTGGCGGTGAATGCGAAGGATCCACGCTATCTACACCTGCACGGCAAGAAGGTGATGTTGCCGCTCATGAATCGCGAGATTCCCATCATCACCGACGAGCTGGCGAATCCCGAGTTTGGCACCGGAGCGGTGAAGGTCACGCCGGCGCACGATCCCAACGACTTCGAAGCGGGCAAGCGCCACAACCTGCCGCAGATCGATGTGATGGACGAGCACGCCCGCATGAACGCGAACGCCGGCGCCTATGCGGGGCTAGACCGCTTCAAGGCGCGCGAGCGCGTGCTTGCCGATCTCGAAGCGCAAGGCTTCCTGGTCGGGACTAAGGCTTACACCATTCCTCTTGGACGCTGCGACCGCTCGGGGACGATTGTCGAGCCGCGGCTCAGCGAACAGTGGTTCGTGAAGATTGAGCCGCTGGCCAGGCGCGCCATCGAAGTCGTGGAGAAGGGCTACATCCAGTTCACGCCCGAGAACTACAAGCAGATTTTTCTGAACTGGATGTACAACATCCACGACTGGTGCATCTCGCGCCAACTGTGGTGGGGCCACCGGATTCCGGCGTGGCGATGCGCGGACTGTAAGGAAGTGATCGTGGCGCGGGAAACGCCCACGAAGTGCAAGTGCGGCGGCGCCAAGCTGGAGCAGGATACCGATGTGCTCGATACCTGGTTCTCGTCGGGGTTGCTGCCGTTCACGGCGCTGGGCTGGCCGGAGGCGACGCGCGATCTTGAAGTCTTCTACCCGACCTCGCTTCTGATCACCGGTTTCGACATCCTGTTCTTCTGGGTAGCGCGCATGATCATGCTGGGCTGCTGGTTCATGATGCCCCCCCAGAAGCCGCTGCGGCCGGGGGAGCAGCCCGAAGCGGGAGAGGAGGCGCTGCGCAACAGCGTGCCCTTCCGCGAAGTTTACATTCATTCGTTAGTGCGGGACGCCGAGCGGCAGAAGATGTCGAAGGTTAAAGGCAATGTCATCGATCCAATCGATGTGATCGGGAAGTTTGGAACGGATGCCACCCGGTTTACGCTGGCGGCCATGTCGGCGCCGGGCACGGACGTTTCTTTCAACCCAAGCCGCACGGAGGGTTATCGGAACTTCGCCAACAAGATCTGGAACGCGGCACGCTTCCTGTTCATGAACCTGGACCGCCTCGGGGGCGGAATCCCGCAGCCCCCAGCAATAGCGGCCAGCGCTGCTCAGGTGAAGGGCGTTCCCTGCTTTCAGCCGCAGGCGCTCGAGGATCGCTGGATTCTCTCGCGTTTCAATCGCGTCGCAGGGGACGTGAACGATGCGCTGCTCACCTACCGCTTCCACGAAGCGGCGAGTCAAATCTACGACTTCTTCTGGGGTGAGTTCTGCGATTGGTATCTCGAGCTGATCAAGCCGCGCCTGATGGGCGAAGACGAGGCTGGGAAGCTGGTCGCGCGGCGCGCGTGTGAGAACCTGTTGAATGTGTTCGAAGCATCGCTGCGCCTGTTGCATCCGGTGATGCCGTTCATCACGGAAGAGATCTGGCACGCGATCTACGACCAGAAACCGCCGCTGAAGTCGATTGCGCTGGCCGCTTATCCGCGGCCGGATGAGCGGCAATTCGACCTCGCCTCCGAGGCGCAGATGGCGATCCTGCAGGACTTGATCGTCAGCGTCCGGAACGTGCGGGCCGAGCTGAAGATTGCGAACAAGACGAAAGTTCCGATCCAGGTGTACGCGCACGAACCAGAGATCCGCAGGTTGATCGAGGAGAACCGGGGCGCGGTCGAGCGGTTGGCAAATGTCGAATCGCTCGTCTTCGTGGATGCCTCGCTTGCCAGGTTGCCGGCATCCCGCCACACCGCACGCTTCGATGTGCACGTGATTTACGAGCAGAAAATCGACGTAGCGGCCGAGTGCGAGCGGCTCAGGAAAGATCTGGAGAAGATCGAAAAAGAAATCGGAAACAACGAGCGGCAGCTGAAAAACGAGAATTTCCTGGCGAAGGCGCCGGCAGACGTAGTGGAAGGCCTGCGGGAGCGGCGGCTTGAGCTCGACGTGCTGCGCTCCAAGGCCAAGAGCAAGTGGGACGAACTGGGCTGCAAGTAGTCTGGGGCGGCACTGGGCGAACTGAGGTTTCTTGAGGTAGAACTGAAAGCTGAGAGCTGACAGCTGAAAGCCAGTAGCTCGAAGCCTGCAGCTGCTTTTCTATGGACTGGAACAGCCGCCGCATCACGGCGATTCTCGAAAACGCATTGCTGGAAGACCGTGCTACGCGGGACGCGACGACTACCGCCTGCATTGATGCGCATCAGAAGGCCACGGCGACCATCCTGGCGAAGCAGGAGTGTGTCCTGGCGGGGATCGGCGTGGTCTCGCGGATTCTCGATGTTTTTGCCACGCTGGACACCGCGGTTGTCTCGCACTACGAGGTAACCAGCCACCCGGAAATTTTCGACGGCGTCGACTTGCGCAAGGGGCAGTCGATCGCGGTGATTCGCCACAACGCGCGCGTGATTCTTTCCTGCGAGCGGGTGATCCTGAATTTCCTGCAGCGCATGAGCGGGATTGCGACCGTGACCCGGAAGTTCGTGGAAGCCGTCAGCGGCACCAAGGCCCGCATCCTGGATACGCGCAAGACCATCCCCGGGCTGCGTGTGATTGATAAGTACGCAGTGCGCTGTGGCGGCGGACAGAATCACCGGCTCGACCTCTCCGACGGCGTGCTGATCAAGAACAATCACATCGCGCTGGCGGGAGGGATTATCCCCGCACTGGATCGCGCGCACCGCAACCGCCGCGGCTCGCAGCCGATCGAAGTCGAAGTCCGGACGCTCGACGAACTGGAAGAGGCGTTGACGCACGGCGCGGAGGCGATCCTGCTCGACAACATGCCGGTCGAGACAGTGCGCAAGGCGGTAGAGCGCTGTGCGAAGCTCGAGAAGCGGCTGCCGCTCGAGTGCTCGGGTGGCATCAACCTGGAGAACGTGCGGGCGTATGCGGAGACCGGGGTGGACTTCATTTCGGTTGGCGCGCTGACCCATTCCGCGCAAGCCGTGGACATGAGCCTGCGAATCCTGCCTGCGTGAGAATTGATGCTTTCACCACAGAGGCACAGAGACACAGAGAGATTTTTATTCCATTCATTAGGCGGCCACTTTGCCTTTCAACCATGACTTTTCATCGTGGCCGGCGTCATCCTTAATGTGCTCGCGCTTTCGGGTCTTGCGAACCCAGCATGATCCGAACTGTTCAGACGATGACCTGCAGAATCTCTGACGACATCCCTCGGTGACTGAAGCCGACATTGATATGGCATGTGGTGCGGACGGTTGCTTTCAAACACGACCCAACCAGAGATTTCGGAACACTCGCTTTTGATCGACTCCGTGCATCTGTGTCTCTGTGGTCAGTCTGTGTGTTCTGGCATCACGGCGCGATTTGTTCTTTCTCTGGCGGTCGCGCATAATGCCCGGATCAAGACCAAGGCCCCAACCCGCTCGCGGCGGCTGCGCGCCGGCAGTGCCACGCAGAAGACCGATGCGCGGCTGGGCCGCATCGTCCGGCTGATGATGGACCACGCAACCGTGGTGGTGAGCGGCACCAAGATTGCCGATGAGATTGGGACCGGCCGCTCCGAAGTGTGGCGGCTTATTCAGCAACTGCGGTCGCTGGGAGTGGATGTCGCGGGCCATCCAGCGACTGGTTATCAACTGCGTGCGGTTCCGGATCTGCTGCTTCCCGAGATGCTCGACCCGATGCTCAAGGGCACGATCTTCAGCCACCAGATTCATCACTACTACAAGATCGATTCCACCAATACGGCCGCCATGGAAGCAGCGGCCAGCGGCGCACCGGAAGGCAGCGTGTTTCTCGCTGAGGAACAGACTGCGGGCCGGGGACGAGGTGCGAACGCGTGGCATTCGGCGCGCTCAACTGGAATTTATTGCTCGGTGGTGCTGCGACCGTTGCTTCCGCCGTCCGATGCACTGATCTTGTCGCTGGCGGCGGGTCTCGCGGTACAGGCCGCGGTGCGCGAAATCAATGCGCGGATGGAGCCCGACCTGAAATGGCCGAACGATGTACTGATTGGGGGCAAGAAGTTTTGTGGGATTCTCACGGAAATGAATGCCGAGGTAACGCGCGTGCGGCATGTGGTAGCGGGAATCGGCATCAACGTGAACCAAGTCAGTTTTCCGGAGGAGTTGCGCGCGCAGGCGACTTCCCTGCTGGTCGCCTCGGGAACGGAGTGGTCGCGCGTAGAGCTGGCAGCGGCTTTGCTAAAATCGCTGCACCGCGAGTATCGCGAACTGCTGGGAACGGCCGGGGCGCGCGAGTCGATCATGCGCCGATTTGCCGAGGGATCGTCGTACGTGCGCGGGAAGCGCGTGCGGATTGAAGAGGCGGCGGCGAAGAATTCCGGCTTTGAAGGCGTCACCGAAGGACTGGATGCGCGCGGCTTCCTGCAAGTGCGCACCGAGCGCGGCCTACGCACGGTGTTGAGCGGTACGGTGCGGGCGATTTGAAGCTTGGCTGAGAATCGGCGGACGGTCCGCGAACCTGGAAGTGCCGAGCTTGCGCTCGGCTGCGCAGGCGAGGCGCCTGCGCCTACACGTACTATGCTGCTGGTCATTGATGTTGGCAATACGAACACGGTGCTGGGCGTCTTCGCGCGCGTGGCCAAAGTGCATGGCAACGAGGCGCCGGCCGAACCCGCGCGTTACGAGCGACTGGTCTCGCACTGGCGGGTTTCGACGGTGCTGAATCACACGGTCGATGAATACGGGGTCCTGTTTCGCAGCCTCTTTTCGATGGACGACCTGGAGGCTTCCGGCATTCACGGCATTGTGGTTTCGTCGGTCGTGCCGCCGCTGGATTCGATTTTGCGTCAGATGTGCGAGCGTTACTTCCACCTGAAGCCGCTGTTCATTGAGCCGGGCGTGAAGACGGGGATGCCGGTGCACTATGACAATCCGGCCGAGGTGGGCGCCGATCGGATCGTGAACGGCGTGGCGGCATTCGAAAAATACGGCGGACCATGCATCATCGTGGACTTCGGAACGGCGACGACGTTCGACTGCGTGTCCGGCAAGGGCGAGTACCTGGGAGGAGTGATCTGTCCCGGCATCGGCATTTCAGCCGATGCCCTCTTTCAGCGGACGGCGCGACTGCCGCGGGTCGACATTCGCAAGCCGTCGCGGGTGATCGGCTCGAATACGGTGGGGAGTTTGCAGTCTGGACTGTTCTACGGCTATCTCGGACTGGTGGACGGCATTCTCGAAGAACTGCTGAAAGAGATGGGCCGGGATACGAAGGTGGTTGCGACCGGCGGCCTCGCGGCACTGATCGGCGATGCGTCGAAATATATCAAGGCGGTGGACGACTACCTCACGCTGGAGGGCCTGCGCATCATCTGGGAGCGCAACAGCGCGAGCCGCCGCGAGGCTGGCGTAACGAAGACGAAAACCGCGAAGGGTGCAGAGACCAATCCGCCCAAGCCAGTTCCGAGCAGTAAGCCTCGCTCCTCGTCCCACTGATTTTCTTTTACGCATCGGCAGCATTCAATCGCGTGGAAAATTACTTCAATTACTTCACGGAAATCGAGGAGCACTACCAGCAGCGGCGCGGCACCATCCTGCTGCTTTCGACGCTCGATTGGGCGTTGATTGAGAATTGGAAGGATGCGGGGGTTCCGCTCGAGGCAGCGCTGCGCGGCATTGATGCGGCTTTTGACAAATACGACCAGCGTCCCACCAAGACCCGCAAGGTGAACAGCCTGGCCTACTGCGCGCAGGAGGTGCTGGCCGCGGCCGAGGAGATGAAGGAGGCGGCGGTGGGTGTCGCGAACGAAAGCGCGACTAGCGTGCCGAAGGGTTTCGAGGCCACTGAGATTGCCGCCTTTTTGCGAAAGAATGCGGCAGCGCTGGAGCAGGCGCAGCTGCCGGAAAAGGGTGGAATCTCGTCGCCAACCGTGGCGCGGGATGCAGCGCAGGCGCTGCGCGATCTTGCCGACGAGGTCGGCGCGCAGAAAACGGTTCGGCTGGAGAACGTGGAGCGGCATCTGACCGTGCTCGAGGAGAAGCTGTTTGTGGTGCTCCTGGCGGTCACGCCCGACGCGGAGGTGGTGGCGGTGCGAGCGCAGGCCGACCGCGAACTGGCTCCCTACCGAAGCAAAGTGCCGGGGGCGCAGGTGGAACAACTGCAGAAGCAGTACCTCTTCAAGAGGCTCCTGGAGAGGTACGGGGTACCGCGGCTGAGCCTGTTCTACATGTGAAGCTTCGGGGCGGGGCCGCTTGGTGCTTGCGATTGAAGGTGGGCGTCGGAGATGGCGTTCCATGGGTAGGAGGGCGCCTGCCCTTAAGAATGGCACTTGCTTTCGCGGACAGGAGTGTCCGCGCCACACGAACTTAGTAGGATTGAAGCTTGGAACTGACGATTGAAAAGCTGATTTATGGCGGGGAGGGGTTGGCCCGGCTGCCGGCAGACGAGCGCGGAAGGGGAAAGACTGTGTTCGTGCCGGGCGTGCTCGAGGGGGAGCGGGTGGAGGCGTCGATTGTGGAGGAGAAGCCGGGATTCGCCCGGGCGCGGGTGGAGCGACTGCTGGAGCCTTCGGCGAAGCGGGTGGACGCGCCGTGCCCTTACTTTTCCCGCTGCGGGGGATGTCATTACCAGTACACGGACTACGAACATCAGCTGGAAGTGAAAGTCGGCATCCTGAAGGAGACCCTGCGGCGACAGGGGAAGATCGAACTCGACTCGGAAGTCGTGGTGCACCCTTCGCCGGCATGGGGCTATCGCGATCGGACGCGGTTCCAGGTTCGGCATTCTCCTGAATTCATCACGGGATATTTTCAGGCGGGCTCCCACAGCGTGTTGGCTATTGAGGATTGTCCGATCAGCTCGCCGCTAGTGAATCGAGGGCTGCGCGCGTTGTGGGAACTGGGACGGGCAAAAGCAGTTCCCGACGAGTTACGGGAGATCGAGTTTTTCGCCGATGCCGGGGATGCGCGACTTCTTGTGGAGTTGTTCCTGGACGGCCGCACGAATGCGAACCGCGGAATCGCAATCGGGCAAGAGTTCAGCCGGAAGCTGCGCGAGGCATTGCCGGAAGTTGCGGGCGGGGCAGTCTTTGCTCAGGCGGTGAGTGGAGGAGGCGTGCATGCGCCGCCGCCAGAGAAGGCGGATTGGGCGTTTGGAGAGGGCGATTTTCGCTACCGCGTCGGGAGCGACTCATTGCGGGTGAGTTGCGGATCGTTTTTCCAGGTGAACCGCTTCCTGATCGAAGAACTCGTGGAACTGGTGACGGCGGGGCGAGGGGGCGAAGCGGCAGTGGACTTGTACGCCGGCGTGGGCTTGTTCACGACCAGGCTGGCAAAGGAATTCCGTCACGTGGTGGCGGTTGAGTCGTCACAGAGTTCGGCGAACGATCTTAAATACAATTGTCCTCCGAACACGAAAGTGGTTCGCACGACCGTCGAAGAGTACCTGGCCGGGAAGGCGGCGCGCGCCATCCCCGAATTTGTGGTGGTGGATCCGCCGCGAGCCGGACTTGGAGAGCGTGTGGCGCGAGGCCTGGCGAAGCTGGGCGCGCCCCGGATTACTTACGTATCGTGCGATCCAGCGACCTTGGCGCGCGATCTGGTGCACCTGAAGACCGCGGGCTACCGCGTTGAGCAGGCGCACCTGGTAGATCTGTTTCCGCAGACCTATCACCTGGAAAGCGTGCTGCACTTGGTGCGGTAGGCCCGAGAGGCAAGCACTGGAAGGTGCGCCGCGGGCCTTTTCCGTATGAGCGCCCATCCTGCCGTTACCGAATCCATCGACCAAGCGAACGAGGTGCAACGCCGACACGCGGGCCGGGCTTTGCTGCAGCTGAGTTGGCAGGGCCCCAAGGTTGTGCTGCAGCCCCCGCCGGGAAATGTAGCGCGCCAACCCTTGCTTTGGGCCGCGCTGGCGTATGCGGGCGGCATCTTTGCAGGCGCGCAATGGTGGAGGCCCGCGGGTCTCTGGGTGCTGGCGGCGCTCATGTTCCTGGCAGGGGCCGCGTACTTTCGCGCACGGCGCATCTGGCTGGGCTTCATGCTCGCATTGACTACCTTCGCAGTGCTCGGGGCGTTATCGATCCAGATGCGGAGCTCGAGCGCAACCGTCGATCAGGTGATGGCCTTGGCGGATGGGCGCGAAGTTCTGGTTACCGGCCGCGTGATCCGAGAAGGAGAGATTCAGGCGCAGGGAACGCGACGCGGTCTGCGGCAGCGGATCGACGTCGAGACCGAACAACTCGAAGCGGGTGGGCACGTGGTTCGCGCGCGTATGGGCTTGCGGCTGAGTGTGTACGGCAAGGGCGAGTTGCCCGAATCGGCGGTGGAGTACGGCGAGGCCGAACCGGGGACGATGCGGATTTTCCGATACGGCGAGCGGTTGCGTTTTCCAGCCAAGCTGCGGCCTCCCCGGAATTTCCGCAACCCCGGGGCGTTTGACTACGCGGGATACCTGGCAGACAACGGGATTACCTTGCAGGGCTCGGCGAAGGTTGATCGGATGGAAACAGTCTCCAGGGTTGCCGGCAATTGGTTCGAGGCCCAGCGCAGCCGGGTGCATCGCAGCATTCTGGCGAAGATCCACGTGCTGTGGGGGCCGCGCGAGGCGGCGCTGATGGACGCGGCAGTGCTGGGCGAGGATGCGTTTCTCACAAGCCAGTCGCGGGTCGATTTCCAACGGTCGGGCACGTACCACATCCTGGTGGTCTCGGGAATGAACGTGTGCATTCTGGCATTCGCGATGTTCTGGCTGATGCGCCAGTTGCGGCTGAGTGAAGTGCTGGCCAGCATTCTGACCGTACTGCTGTCCTTCGGATATGCCTACCTGACGCAAGTGGGGCCGCCGGTGTGGCGGGCGGTGCTGATGCTGACGGTTTACCTGGGCGTGCGCCTGGCATATCGCGAGCGGTCGAGGCTAAATGCCTGGGGGGCAGCCGCGCTAACGACCATGGTGATGGATCCGAAAGCCGTGCTGGGCGCCAGCTTTCAGCTGACGTTTCTGGCGGTGCTGATCATCGCAGCGATCGGAGTTCCGGTGCTGGAGCGGACCTCGCAACCGTACCTGAAAGGGCTGCGCAACCTGGAATCCGCCGACTACGACCGGACGCTCAAGCCGACGGTCGCGCAATTCCGGCTGGATTTGCGACTGGTTGCGCAGCGCATCGGCAAGTTTACCGGTGGAGGGATTGGGCTGCGACTCTTGGGCGGGGTAGCGCAGGCGAACCTGTCGGCCTACGAGGTTTTGGCCATCGCCGCGATCATGCAAATGGGACTGATCTTGCCCATGGCGTACTACTTTCACCGGGCAACGGTAATCGGATTGCCTGCGAATGCAGTAGCGGTGCCCTTGACGGGCGTTCTGATGCCATCAGCAGTTGCGGCGGTAGCGTTGAGCTACGTGGCGGTTCCACTAGGAAAAATTCCAGCCTGGATTGCTGCGCTCGCACTGCACGGGATCACCGGGTCGGTGCGATGGCTGGGCGGGTTCCGGATGGCGGATTATCGAGTACCCACCCCGGAATGGCCGGCGATCGCTCTGGCCCTGGTTGCGCTGGCAGCGGCGATGATGCTGGCACGAAGACGGGCGTGGCTGGCTGGAGCAAGCCTGATGTTCCTGGCCGGCGTTGGAGTATGGATCAGCGCGAAGTCACCAGCGCCCCAACTGGTCCGCGGAGTGGCTGAGGTGACGGCGATTGATGTAGGGCAAGGCGACTCAACGCTGGTTGTAACGCCCAACGGAAAGACGTTGCTGGTGGATACGGGCGGTCCCACCGGCGGGCAGGAGACGGAATTCGACTACGGAGAGAACGTGGTCTCACCCTACTTGTGGAGCCGGGGAATCGCCCGGCTGGATGCGGTGATGCTCACGCACGGGCACTCCGACCACATCGGAGGAATGCATGCCGTCCTGAATAATTTCCGTCCGCGCGAGTTGTGGGTAGGTCCGTTGCCGTCAACGGAACTGGTGCAGGCGATGTTCAAGCAGGCGGAGGCGCTGGGCATCACGGTGGCGCGGCGGAGCGCCGGGGAACGATTTGAGTTTGGCGGCATGCAAGTGCACGTGCTGGCGCCTCCGGCGGATTGGGTTGCGGTAACGCAGCCGCGCAACAACGATTCGCTGGTGGTTCATTTCCAGTACGGGGAGACGTCATTTCTACTCGAAGGCGACGCGGAGAAGGCGGTGGAACGCGCGGTCGCGGCGGAATATCATCCACAGGCGGACCTGCTGAAGATTGCGCACAACGGAAGCCTGACCAGCACGACTCCGGAGTTGTTGGCGTCGGTGCAGCCGCAGTGGGCGGTGATCTCGGTGGGTGCGCGAAACCCGTTCGGACATCCGCGCCGAGAGACACTCGAGCGGCTGCAGGCGGCGGGGGTACACACCTATCGGACGGACCTGCAGGGGGCGGTCAGCTTCTATCTGGATGGGCGAAACGTTAGCGCACGGTTGGCGTGTCTCCGCTGATATCGACCTCGGCGGTTTCGTCGTCGGAGCCAACGTTGCGCGATTCTTCGATGAGGCGGCGGGCCTCGTCGGCGTCTTCCTGACGAACCAGGATGACGATGCCGCCCAAGCCGGGGAACATATCCTGGATGACGTCGACGGAGGTAATGTCGGAGTCGATGCCGGCGGCGTCGAGCAGCCCCTTGACGATCAGCGCTTCAGATTCCTGTTCGCTATCGAAGACCTTGACCAGCTTCTCGTTGGGATTGGGCTGGCTCGCCTGCGGGGTGGCTTGGGAATCGTCTGCCATGGGGGCCTCCTGGAGTGCGCAGCATCAGGGAGTCCGGGCGCGCACCGTGCAAGCGATTGTAACTCCGGGGAAGGGATTGGGGGCAACATGAGCAAAGTTGGCGGGTAGAGGCTGCGGTAAGTGGCTGTGGACAGGGCGTTAAGGGTGGGTCACTGAAGTGTCATGCCGGGAGGCAGTTGCTTTTGGATGGGGAATCCCTCGACAATGAGGACAACAGGGGTGAGTGCGGCGCCGGTCTGCCGGAGAGTCGGTGGGACCCGCCGGGGCTGTCCCTGACGGGGGCCACATGGAGATTCCGGATCGGGGACAGGTGCGGGGAAGCAGGGCGGAAAGCCTGGCGGCGCAGGAAGCGGATGAGGAGGCCCGGAAAATCCGGAGACTCCAACTGATGATCAGCATGGTCATGTCGGTCATCGCCCAGGATCCAAATCTTACGGTGGAAGAAGCTTCCGAACTGGTGGCGAATGCCAAGCGGGCGGCGCTGGCGATGTTTCCGGACAAGGAGTTGGCATTTGACATCCTGTATCGGCCGCGGCTACAGCGGTTGATGCGGGAGCGGTTCCGGTTGCAGTAGGGGGAAGGCGAGGTTTCAGAGTTTCAAGGTTTCAGAGTTTCAAGGTTTCAGAGTTTCAAGGTTTCAGAGTTTCAAGGTTTCAGAGTTTCAAGGCTACCGCGTGGAATGCACATCTTGGGGTTGCTGGATTTTCTTACCGCAGAGGTCGCGAAGGAATCGCAAAGGATGCGGGTGGTGGGCGAGGGTGCCTGCCGCTACACGGCTAGGAGTGCATCACGATTTTGAGCAGGGCTTCCACACCATTCCAGGTGATTTGAACTCCAATACATAGCAGAACGAAGGCAATCACTCGCAGGATACCGTGCGCGGTTTGGGACGAGATGCGCTCGGTGATGCGGGGCGCGTATCCGTAACAGAGGAAGACGCTCACGCTCAAGGCGACGATGGCCAAGACGATGCCGACGTGGGCCATCACGTCGGGGAGAACCGTCTTGGCGGAGGCATGAGCGCTGAGAGTGAGCGTGACCACGATGCAGCCCGGCCCCGCGGTGATGGGAAAGGTGAGCGGATAGAACACCTGCTGCTCAAGCGATCCTGAGTCGGTGGTGGCTGCGGCGGCGGTGCGCGCGCTGTCATCGGAAGCGGATTGTTGATTGAGGAGGCCCCATCCCATGGCCGCGAGCACGAGGCCGCCGGCGACCTGTACGACCGGCAGGGAGATGCCGAAGAAGGCGAGCAGAGCGGTGCCCACCAGTTCGACGATGGCGAGAAAGAGCGTGGTACTGATCGCAATCTTGCGGGCGAGGCTGCGATAAACCGCGCCGTCGGCCGGACCGACGATTCCCAGGAACATCAGGGCCGACCCGAGAGGATTGATCACGGGCAGGAGAGCGCTGAAAGCAAGCCCGAAGAACTTTGCCAGCAGGGTGAAGCTTGCCATGAGGCGCACTAGCATATCACCGGGCCTGGTCGATTGACCTTGCTGGAGCCGCAGGCTAGGATCGGTGCGGGGTTGACCCATGAAAAACTTCCTGCTGATTCTTGCGCTGGGGCTGGTCTGTGTGCGGCCAATGGCGGCCGACGAGAAGGGGATGCAGCATCAGCATCACGAAGATTTGACGGAAAAACAGCTGGGCACGGTGAATTTTCCGGTGTCATGCGCGGTCAGCGTGCAGAAGCCGTTCGCGCGCGGGGTGGCGCTGCTGCACTCGTTCTGGTACGACGAGGCACAGAAAGAGTTCGAGCAGATTGCCAACGACGATCCGCAGTGTGCGATGGCGCACTGGGGCATCGGGATGAGCCTTTGGCATCAGCTGTGGAACAAGCCGGATGCGGCGACGGTGAAGCGGGGAGTGGCGGAAGTGCAGAAGGCGGAGGCACTGCATGCGAAGACGCAGCGCGAGCGGGGTTATATCGAAGCGCTGGGGGAGTTCTATCGCAGTCCGGAACCGCGGGATGAGGACACGCAAGATAAGGCTTACTCGGAGGAGATGGAGAAGGTGTACGAGAAGTATCCGGACGACCATGAGGCAGCGGCGTTCTATGCGTTGTCGCTGCTGGCTTCGGAACCGGAGCACGACACGACGTTCGCCAACCGGAAGAAGGCGGCGGCGATCCTGGAGAAGCTGTTCGCGACCGAGCCGGATCATCCGGGAGTGGCGCACTACCTGATTCATACCTACGACAAGCCGCAGATGGCGCAGCTGGGATTGCCGGCGGCGCGACGATACGCGGAGATCGCGCCGGCGGCGCCGCATGCACTCCACATGCCGTCACACATCTTTGCGCGAGTGGGTGACTGGCAGGATGACATCAAGTCAAACCTGGCATCGGTAGCGGCAACACAAAAGGCCACGGAGATGCACATGGGTGGGGAAGGCCACCAGTTCCATGCGATGGATTTCCTGGTATACGCGTATTTGCAGTGCGGACGCGAGGCGGACGCGATGGCGGTGATCGAAGAAGCCCGGAAGATGCCGCCCGTGCCTGACATGTACGGGATGGGATTCGATCCGCGACTGTACGCGCTGAGCAAGTTTCCCGCGACGTATTACATGGAGTTGAACCGGTGGTCGGACGCGGCGGCGCTGCAGCCCGTGGAGGGCGCGTCAGACAGCGACCATGCGATCACGTACTGGGCCCGAGCGATTGGCGCTGCGCGCAGCGGGAATGTCGCGCAGGCCCAGAAGGATGTTGAGGCAATCGATAAGATCAAGGCTACGTTGATGGCGCAGAATAAGAAGCTCTTTGCCAGAGTCGTGGAGGACGACCGGCAAGAAGCCCAGGCATGGGTCCTGCATGCAGAAGGCAAGAATGACGAAGCTTTAGCGATGTTGCGCAAGCTGGCGGACAACGAGGATGCGAGCGGCGAAGAACCGGAGAGCGTTCCGGCACGCGAGTTTCTGGCGGACATGCTGCTGGATCTGAAGCGTCCGGCGCAGGCGCTGAAGGAGTACCAGACGGATTTGAAGGTCAATCCGAAGCGCTTCAATGGGCTGTATGGAGCGGCACAGGCGGCCGAACAAGCGAACCAGCAGGCGGAAGCGACCGAATACTATGCCCAGCTCGTGAAAGTGTGCGCGGGAGGCAGCTCGGATCGTCCGGAACTGGTGCGAGCCAGGCAATTAGTGGCGAAGGATTAGGACAGAGACGCCGGAGACGGGGCAAGCCCCGTCTCTACAGTAGCTGGATTGGGAGAGGTTACAGTTCGTTGGGGCAGGCGCACGCCCAGCCGTTCCGAAGGCTTAGTGATCGATTCTTTGCAGGCGGAAGAGCAATGTGCCCCAGCTGAGCTTGGCGCGCATTTGCACGGGCGTGCGGGCGGCGTCATCGGTGAACCAGACCCAGACCTTGCCGCGGCCTTTCAGCGTTCCCGACGTGGCCTCGGAGGCGACGCGGAGGGTGTGGAAGGTGCCGGCTGGAACCTTGATGTTTTCCTTGCCTTCCACGTGGGCGGTGACCTCGGCGGTTTTGCCTCCGTCGTTGACCGGGAACAGGTAGGAGGCTCCGACCTGCAACGGCAGGGAGGCTACATAGTAGAAGCCGGTGACGACGTCGGTAACGCAATGCGGAATGTCGTTCTCGACCTGTTTGCTCTCGCCGGTCTTGAGGTTCTTCTCATTTAGCACGGTCTTGCGGCGGTCGTAGTCGAAGCGGACCTCCGTCTCGCGCGTGTGCGAGCCTTCCTCGGTGTGTTTCTTGACCAACTGCGAGCAAAACGTTTTGGGATCGAAGCGGGCCTCGAACCGGTCATGCACTCCGTAAAGAACGTTGGTGACACCGAGGGAATCGGCCGTGGCAGTCACTTTCTGTTCAGGCCCAGCGGTATCCATGCGGACGGTAGCCGTACCCGCGGTAAACAGGTGCCATTCCACGGCATAAACGTAGGCCTGGCCGTTCGGGAACGGGTGCGAGGCGGGCGGGGCTACGATCTGCGCGAGGGGGCCGATCGAGGCGGTGGATTGCTGCGCCAGGAGCAAGGAGCCGGGAGCGCTCCCAGCAATTAACACACTGAGCAGACAAAAAATCTGCCAGGCTCGCACGAGTTGGGAGAATCGACCGATCAAAGGCTGGATAGTTTTCCGTCAAATCGGCCGTGCGGGCGGGCACGAGCGCGATCAATTTAACGCCAACCGTTAACGCCACCAGAGCTTGGCTACCAGGGCTGCCATCACGGCCGCCGTGCCCAAGATTGCATTGTACTCGCGATGCTGCATGTACAGGGCGCTCGAGAATGCCCCAAAGCCATTACCAAAGGGAGTTAGACGCGGGACCAGCCGCGGTACGTTGCGCGCATATTCGTCAAAGTTTGCAAATCTCTGGCGGAGGAAGTCCTCTTCGGAGCGGATGACGGGCAGGTAGATTGCAAAGAACATCGCCAGCATAAGGATGAGAATCCATAAGCTGCGCGCAGCGATCGCGAAGCCGATCGCCATAATGAGGGAGCCCAGGTAGAGCGGGTTGCGCGTGTAGGCATACGGGCCGGAGGTGGTGAGTTCCTCATTTTTCTTGACGTGACCGGAGGCGAGAGCGCGCAGCAGCATGCCGGGCACTGCAATGAGCGTTCCGACGATGATGGACCTCCAAGTCGGGTGTGCGAGCCAGACATACAAGACAGCTAAGACAAATCCCAGGGGCACGCGAATGCGGCGCGCGATGCGGGACCACTCAGCCATGCGAGGCTCCAAGGAGCCGGCGGGCGGCGGCGACGACTTCCTGGGAGGAAATCGCGAGCAGTCCGGGATCGGCTTGATGGCGGTGCGAGAGTGAAGTGCGGCTGGAAGGATGACGGAGAACGATGCTGCGGGTTGCGTAGGGGCCGGTGCGTCCGGGATCGGTAGGGCCGAACAGGGCGACGACGGGAACCTTAAGGGCGGCCGCGAGATGCATGGGGCCGGTGTCACCACCGATGAACAACTGGGCACGGCGCGTGAGGGCGATCAGTTCGGAGATCGAAACGGAGAGCGCGACGGCAGCGCCAGCCGCGGCCGATGCGGCGGCATCCGCGAGTGTTTGTTCGCCAGGGCCGAAGTTGATAATGGGACAAAGGCCGTCGGCGGCAAGGGCTTTGGCAACTTCGCCATAGCGCTCCGCGGGCCATTGTTTTGCGCCCCAACCTGCGCCGGGATTCAGCATCACGAACTTCTGCACACCCAATTCATGCAGGCGCAGATCGACCGCCGACTCGGCGATGGGATCGCAGGGGAATTGAGCGGGCGGCACGGGCCCGCGCTGACCGATGACGGCTTCCGCTAACGAGCAAGCTTGGTCAACAACATGCGCACCGCGCTTCATGACTTCGCGCGTGTACCACATGCTGGCGACGTTCTCGCGCGGCTGATTCGAACCATAGACGCTGGGGGCGCCGGACCAGCTCGCCAGGACCGCCGAGCGCACCGCGCCCTGCAGGTCGACGGCAGCCTGGTAGCGGATCGCTCGGAGATCGCTCAGACCGAAGGCAATCTGCTCCCAGGTTTGCGGGGAGTAGAGCGTCTTCCTCCAAGTCTTCAACTTCACGGGGTGCACGTGATCGATGAGCGGGCGCTGTGGCGACCGGGCGCCGGTACGCGGACAGGCAACCGTGCAGAGCAGTTCGGACCAGCGCTCCTCGATGACCCAGCCGACGGTGGCGTGGGGAAACGCAGCGCGCAGCATGGCAGCCGCCGGCAAGGCATGAACCACGTCGCCGAGCGAACTAAGGCGCACGATGAGGATGCGATCGAAGTGGTGGCGTGGCGATAGGGTTGGGGTTTCGGGCATCACACCCTCACGACTTCCGCGGCCCGAACCGCGTGCGAATGATGTCGGTAGCGGAGTGATCTTTGGGATCGCCCACGATGGCGACGCGTCCACCATACTCGCGCACCAGGTCGCCCTCGGGGACGCTCTCCTCGGTGTAGTCCGTGCCCTTGGCCTGTACGTCAGGATGGATCTCGTGAATCAGTGCACGGACATCGGGCTCGGGAAAGATGACGATCGCGTCCACGTCGGCGAGGGCAGCGAGAATTTCGGCGCGTTCGCCGGCAGGCATGACCGGACGGCCCTCGCCTTTGAGCGCGCGCACGGAATCATCGGAGTTGACGGCGACCACCAGTCGTCCGCCCAAGTTTTTCGCGGCGTGCAGGTAGCGGATGTGTCCTACGTGCAAAACATCAAAGCAGCCGTTGGCGAGTGTGACCCGCTCTCCAGCGGCGCGCCACTTTTCGACACGGCGTCGAAGCTGATCGCGGTCGAGAATCTTCGGGTTGGCGGCAGCGTTCAATGGCTTCGGGAGGCGGGAGGCGCCTTCTCCATGGCTTGTAGAAGTTCTGCGCGAGAGACGGTAGCGGTGCCGCGCTTCATAACTACAATGCCACCCGCGTAATTGGCGAGTTGGGCGGCCTCTTCCGTGGTGGCTCCGGCAGCGAGCGCGGCCGTGAAGGTTGCGATGACAGTGTCGCCGGCTCCGGTAACGTCGGCGACCTCGTCGGAGCCGAAGATTGGGATATCGACGGGTGCGCGACGGCGCTCAAAAGCGACCATACCATCGCGACCGCGGGTAATGACCAGCGACTGCAACTTCATCCGGCGGATCAGGGTGTCGCCTGCCGCAAGCAGCTTTTTCCAATCGTTGCCGATGCGGATGTGAAGCGCTTCCTCGACTTCGGGCTCGTTGGGGGTGGCGGCGGTGATTCCAGAAAACTCGAGCATGCGAAAGCGCGAGTCGAGCGTGATGGGGATCCGGTTGAGTCCGGTGCGCACCGCTTTGAAAATGTGCGGGGTGGCGGCACCGTAGCCATAGTCGGAGACGAGCAGCGCGTCGGACTGGCGAACGTAGCGCCGTGCCGTCTGTATAAGACTGCGGATGAGTCGCGGCTGAGGCTCACTGGCCGGTTCACGATCGATGCGCACCACCTGCTGGCGCGAGGAGTGCGTCATGCCGGCGAGGATTCGGGTTTTGGTTACGGTGGTGAAGGTCTTGTCCTGAAGCACGCCGTCTAGAGGGATGCGCTTTTGACGGAACGCATGCAAGAGAAGGCGGCCGGGCTCGTCATTGCCGACGATGCCGATGGGCAGAACCTTGACGCCGAGATCGACGAGGTTATTGATCGCGTTCGCGCCGCCACCCGGAATCACGGAGCGGTCCCGGTGTTTAAGGATGAGTACGGGAGCTTCGCGGGAGACGCGCGAGATCTCGCCGTAAACGAACTCGTCGGCCACGAGGTCGGCGAGTGCCGCGACAGTGGTTTTTGGGAACGCCGCGACGATTTCGCAGAGGCGTTCGGATGCGTGTGAGTGTGTGCTCATCCGGTGTGCGGGCTGGGCTGGAAGCTCTCAGGCCACCGAAGATTCTCTCATGGGTGGCGCTTGCGCTCGGAGAGGATCCGCAACATGGTATCGACTGCGTCAGCAGGGGACTCGAATTCCAAGGCGACGGAGACAATCACCAGCGGTGAAAGAGACGCAACGTAGGCGCCTAGATTGATCGCATCTTTTTCGGTGGTGAGGAAGCCGCCGGCATTGCGTTGGCTCTGGAGATCGACGAGATGCTGAAGGTCGGCCTGGGAATAGGAGTGATGGTCACGAAATGAGATTTCGGCGGCAGGCTCAATGCCAGCCTGGCGGATTTGCGTGAAAAAGTTTAGCGGGCGCGCGATACCACAGAAGACAATCGGCCGCTCTGGCGGGTTGTCGACTCGAAGGCCGCGTCGCATCTTCCACACGAGCTGCTTTTCGATTACGCGACCGGGTAGCGCCGCTTCATTGGTGAGGACCAGGACATCCGCGCGGCGCAAAGAGGCAACCGGTTCGCGCAGACGGCCGGCAGGGAGCAAGCGGTCCAGGAGATCCGCGGCGGAGATGAGAACGATGTCGAAGTCGCGCGCGAGGGAGCGGTGCTGGAAGCCGTCGTCGAGCAGGTGAAGTTGGGGACCGAACTTGCGTTCGGCGACAAGGCCGGCCTGATAGCGGCTCTCGCCAAGGATCACCGGGACCTGCAGATGGCGAGCAAGCAGCAGCGGTTCGTCACCGAAATCGGAAGCGGAGCCCGCCGGATCAACCGTGAGAACGCCGCGCGTTTGGCGGCGGTAGCCGCGAGAGAGGATGTCGAAGGGCACACCGCGGGCTTTCAGCTGCTCGCCGAGAAGAATGACGAAGGGAGTCTTCCCGGAGCCGCCAGCGGATAAGTTTCCAACGCTGACCACGGGGCCGCGCAGCTTGTGGGTGCGCAGAAGGCCGCGGTCATAGAGCCGGTTGCGCGAGCCGGTAACAGCTCCGTAGATGGCAGAGAGTGGGTTCACGGTTTGGGCAGGGCTGCGGCAGCGGATTGCGGGAGCAGTTGGTCGAGCGCCGCGAGAGTTTTTTCGGTCGCACCTGCCTGCGAGCGCAGGGTCTCGAGTGCATTCTGTCCGAGCGTCCTGCGGGCAGTTCCGTCGGCGATCAGTTCCATGAAGACGAGCGGGAGTTCGGCGGGTCCGACCTGGCGAACGGCATTGTGAGCTTGAAAGAGCCGGATGACGTCGCGAAAGTTGTCGATGTGGTTGCCGACCACGATGGCGACGCCGTGGCGCGCGGGCTCGATGATGTTGTGTCCGCCCTTGGGCACGAGACTGCCTCCGACGAAGGCGATGTCGGCCAGACCGTAAACGGCAGCGAGTTCTCCGATCGAGTCGAGCAGAAAAACGCCACCGGCAATGGGCTCGCCACTCCACAGGGAACGCTTCCAGAAGCGGATGCTGAGGCCCTCCAGGAGTGAGGCGACGACCGGAAAGCGCTCGGGATGACGAGGCGCGAGGATCATCACCGTGTGCGGGTGGGTGGGCAAGATGTTTTGCAGCGCCTGCAGGAGCATGCGCTCCTCTTCCTCATCGACGGTGCTGCCGCAAACCAGGATGGGACCGGCGCCGGAGCGCTGGAAGTTTTCGCGGAGGCTGGCGACGATGGCCGGGGGCGGCGGCGGGGCTACATCGAATTTGAGGTTGCCGGTCACCTGGATGCGGCTTTCGGCCGCGCCGATGGCAACGAGGCGCTCCCGATCGTCCGCGCTTTGCGCAAGGAAGAGGTCTATCTTCGAGAGGATGCGCGGCAGCCAGAAGCGGAGGCGCCGGTAACCGGGAAGCGAGCGGTCGGAGATGCGCGCATTCACGACCGCGATCCGGGCGCCCGATTTATTGGCGAGACGCAAAAAGTTGGGCCAGAATTCGGTCTCGGCGATGACGATGAGTCGAGGATGCAAGGCCTGGAGATAGGGCCGAATCGCGAAGCCGAGGTCGATCGGGAAATAAAAAACGGCATCGTTGCCGAAGCGGGCACGGGCCAGGTGCTGGCCGGTGTCGGTCGTGGTAGAGACCACGATGCGCCATGCGGGGCGGCGTTGTCGAAGCACGGTCACAAGCCCGGTAATGGCCAGTACCTCCCCAACCGACACGGCGTGAAACCAGATTGTGGGTTGCGAGAATGGCGCGGTAAGAGCGGGCGGCACTTCGCCCATGCGCTGGGAAAATCCGCGGCGATATTTTCCATGCCGGAGTGCCTGGAACAGCCAGTAGGGCGAGCTTAGGGCCAGTGCGATTGCCAGCAGCGCGCTGTACAGAAGGTACATGGATGGAGGTCATTCTAAATGGCGAACCGGGCGGCTGGCGCATCTTGGCAGATTGACCTGCGGCTGCGAGAGGGGACTAGAATGATGCTAGTTGGGGCTCAACCACCTGGGAAATCTCCGCCCATGTTCAAGGAGTCTGCCATGTGGGTAGTGAAAGCGCGCAAAAACATTCTGGCGAACGTCATCACACTGGTGCTCTTGTCGATCCTGGCGGGAGTGATCGGCGGCGGACTTGTGGGCATAGTCACCAAGGCGAAGCCCGCAACGCCGTCGGCCGGGCAGCGCATGTGACGGATCGGGGCGGGTGCCCGACGGGCGCTCCTCTGAGCATGATCTGACGCGCTGTTTATAATCGGGCCTATGCATGCAATCTCGTCGGTAAGGCGCGGCCAATCCCGGCCGGCGCTTCTGATCTTTCTTTGCCTGATCTCCCTCGCAGCCTTCGCGTCTAAGGAGTTCACAAGGCCGGCCACCAAGAATGCAAAAGCGTATCCCGCACACGACGAGCATGCCAACGAAGGCGTGACAGTCGCGATCGATCCTTACGACTTTGCGGACAAGACCGCGCGCGTCTTTACGGTGCACTGGAACGAGGAAGGCTACCTGCCGGTGTTTGTGGTGATTCAGAATGATACCGGCCAGCCAGTTTCGCTGGGAAACATCGAAGCGCAGTGGGTGACCGCGAATCGCGACAAGATTTCGCCGGCGACCAATGAGGACTTGTACCGGCGGCTCTCGCACGTCTCGCAACCGGGAAACAAGCTGCCGCTGCCGATTCCACGCAAGCCCAAGGGGACGGTGAACCAGAAAGTGCAGGATGAGATCAGTTCGGCGCAGTTCGGCGCGAAAGCGGTGGAGCCGCACTCCACGCAATCCGGATTTATGTTCTTCGACGTGTCGGGATTGTCGACGCCGCTGCCGGGAGCGCATTTCTACATTACGGGTGTGACCGATGCCAAGGGCAAGGAGCTGATGTATTTCGACGTTTCGGTGGAGCAATATTTGAGCGCGCCTGCTTCGAAGGACTAGCGCGGCGCGAGTCCCTTGGCGTGGCCTAGAAACCCAGACGGAATGCGCGGCTATAATCACGGGTATGGTGACGGCGGCCGATAGCGCGCTTCAGACGCATGCCAAGTACGAGCCGGTGATTGGGCTGGAGGTGCACGTCCAGCTGCTGACGGAGAGCAAGATTTTCTGCTCCTGCTCGACCCGATTCGGAAATCCCCCAAATTCCAATGTGTGCCCGGTATGCCTGGGAATGCCGGGAGCTTTGCCGGTCCTGAACCGCAAGGCGGTGGAGTTCGCGGTGCTCGCTTCCATGGCGCTGAACTGCCGGATCAATGAGACATCGATCTTTGCGCGGAAGAATTACTTCTATCCGGACCTGCCGAAGGGATACCAGATCTCGCAATACGATAAGCCGCTGGCGGAGCACGGGTTCATCGAAGTGAAGGCCGGTGCGGGGGCAAAGAAGATCGGAATCACGCGCGTACACATGGAGGAAGACGCCGGGAAGAGCCTGCACGAGGGCTTTCCGGATGCGGGGGAGAAGACAGCTATCGACTTGAATCGCACCGGGGTGCCGCTGATCGAGATTGTCAGCGAGCCGGATATCGCTTCACCGGATGAGGCTCACGAGTATCTGACGCGGCTGAAGGAGATCATCCTGTACACGGGGGTGAGCGACTGCAACATGGAGGAAGGGTCGCTGCGCTGCGACGCGAACGTGAGCGTGCGGCCGCGCGGGCAGACGGAATTCGGGACTAAAACCGAGATCAAGAACGTGAACTCATTCCGGTTTATTCGCGAAGCACTGATCTACGAAATCGGGCGGCAGATTGAGGTGCTCGACTCGGGTGGAAAGATCTCGCAGGAGACGAGGCTCTATAACGCGAACGAAGGCAAGACGTACAGCATGCGGTCGAAAGAACAGGCGCACGACTACCGGTATTTTCCGGAGCCGGACTTGCTACCGCTGGTGGTGGATGCGAAATGGCGGAGCGAGATTGAGAAGAAGTTGCCCGAGTTGCCCGAGGCGCGACGGGCGCGCTTTGTGCGGGAGTATGCGATCACCGAGCAGGATGCCGGCGTGCTGACTGGCTCGAAGGCCTTGGCCGACCAGTTTGAGGCGGCGGCGAAGGCGGCGAAGAACCCCAAGCGCGTGGCGAACCTGGTGCAGGGGGAACTCGCCGGGCGGCTGAAGGCGAAGGGATTGAGCATTGAGCAGTCGCCGATCACGATGCGGGGCGTGGCGGCATCGGCGGACCTGGTGGAGTCGGGGGCGATCTCGGGAAAGATGTTGAAGGATCTCTACGATTTGAGCTTCGAGCGCGGCAAGGACTTCCCGGCGGTGTACGAGGAGGAGGGTCGGCCCGTGCAGTCATCGGATACGTCGGCGCTGGAGAAGATCATCGACGAGATCATTGCGGCGAATCCGAAGCAACTGGAGCAGTACCGCGCGGGGAAGAAGACGCTGGCGGGATTCTTCGTCGGGCAGGTGATGCGGGCGTCGAAGGGACAGGCGAATCCGCAACTGGTGAATGAACTGGTGACGAAGAAGCTGGAAGGCTAGGACCGGAGAGCTTGTTGCGGGATTGGGTCTGGGTCGGCGCGAGGAAGAGCTTTTGACCGCAAAGATCGCTAAGGACTCGCGAAGGGCGCTGAGGGGCGGGTGAGGGGCGGGTGAAGGGCGCTGAGGGGCGGAGAGTGGCGTCCTAGCAACGGGCCAGCATCTTCCGTGATGTGGGGCCGGATCCGGCGAGGGGATACCATAATTGGGGCCGTTCCCTCGACGGTAAACGCATGAAATCCTGGAAACTCGACCGGATTATCAGCATCGCGACACTGGTTGCATCGGTCACCGCGCTGCTGCTGGTACTGCGGAAGCCGCAACCGGTTGCACCGGCAATGCCTCCAGCGGCCGTGGCCGCCAACGCCGCGTCGTTTCAGAGCAAGATCGACCAACTGGAACAGGCAACCGCGCAGGGACAGAGCGGAACGGAAGTGCGGCTGAATGCGCAGGAAGTGACGGCGGCGATAGCCCAGGCTGCCGGGGCAGTCTCCACCGGGACCGCCGATGGACCCGAGCAGCCCGCGCCGAATTCGGGCGGCAGCGATGGATCGCTCAATGGAGACTTGGGACCAGGCCAGCCCAACATCAAAGACTACAACGTGAATTTCGATGGCGACCAGGTGGTGGGGCAGTTCCTCACCCAGGTAGCCGGGAAAGATGTATGGGTCACCGTGAAGGGGCATCTGGGATCGAAAGATGGGTATGCGACCTTCGATCCGACCGAGTTCAAGGTCGGCGACCTGAATGTGCCGGTCTCGCTGGTGAACGATCAGTTGCAGAAGAAGTTGTTAGAGCAGCGCGATCGATTGAAGCTGCCGGATTCGATCAATGGGCTTAAGGTTGAGAACGGCGAAGTGGTGTTGAGCAACAAGTAATGCATCGCAGGGCGGGCGAGACGCCGCCGCTCCATTATCCAATTCAGAGACCACGTGAGGACTACTATCCTCTCGCCACGGCGTTGGCCGCAGCGGGCAGGGCGTTTTCCTTGACCAATTTCGCGTACCAGTAGCCAGATTGCTTGATAGTGCGTTTTTGCGTGGGGAAATCGACGTAGACCAGACCGAAGCGCTTGCTGTAGCCCTCAGCCCACTCAAAATTGTCGAGCAGGCTCCAGGCGTGGTAACCGCGGACGTTGGCGCCGTCGCGGATGGCGTGCGCGAGTTCGGTGAGATAGCTGCGATAGAAATCGATGCGGCGCTGATCATGGACGACGCCGTTCCTATCGGGAGCATCCCCGTATGCGCATCCGTTTTCGGTGATCTCGATGATCGGGTGATTACATTCCCTGCTGATCCGGGTGACGATCTCGTAAAGGCCATGCGGATAAACTTCCCAGCCCATGTCGGTCTTGGGGCCTTCATTGCCGCCCAGTTGCAGGGTGACGGGAAAAATCTTGTCGATGGGATTGAGCAGGGCGGTGGCGCCACTGGTAGCGCGGGCGAGCTGGCGGAAGTAGTTGTTCATGCCGATGAAGTCGAACGGGGCGCGTACGGTTTCCATGTCGCCCTTCTGAATTCCCAGCATCTTGGGCGTGACCCCGACGAATGCATCGGGATACCTTCCCTTGAGCGCGGGCTGGAGAAACCACAGGTTGTGCCAGCGGTGGGCGCGCTCGCAGGCTTCCTTATCGGCAGCCGAGTTGGTGGCGGGCTGCATGGCCGAGGTATAAAGCGCCGGTCCGACTTTCGCTTTGGGCTGGGCGGCCTTGATGGCGCGGAATGCCATGCCCTGAGCCAGGTTCACGACGTGGGTCGAGAGGAGGTACGCGTCGAGGTCAGTGCGGCCGGGGGCGTGCGTGCCCAGCAGGTAGCCCAGCGTGGTGAAGACCCAGGCTTCATTGAAAATCATGAATGAATGCAGGCGGTCGCCCAGCTCACGGGCGATGATGTCGGCATAGTCGGCGAAGCGCTTGGCCGTTTCCCGGTTCGGCCAGCCACCCTCGTCTTCCAGAGCTTGCGGCAGGTCCCAGTGATACAGCGTGGGAAACGGACGGATGTTGGCCTCATGCAGGGTGTCGACGAGACGCTTGTAGAAGTCGAGGCCCTTGTCGTTGGGCTTGCCCGATCCGGTGGGCTGGATGCGCGGCCAGGAGATGGAAAAGCGGCAGCTTTTCATGTTGAGCTCGCGCATGATGCCGATGTCTTCCCGGTAACGATGGTAGTGGTCGCAGGCGACGTCGCCGGTGTCGCCATTCTTGACCTTACCGGGAGTATGGGAGAAGCGATCCCAGATGGACTCGCCTTTGCCATCTTCACGCCAGGCGCCTTCGACCTGATAAGAAGCAGTGGCGGTGCCCCACCAGAAACCTTTGGGGAAAACGATAGGCTGCTCCGTCTGGGCCAGCAGCGGGAATGGAAACGCGCTGCCGGCGGCGGCCGCCGCAGCCAGGCCGAATGTGGTGCCCAGGAATTCCCGGCGGGTCAAAGCGTCACGACGAACGATCATGGAGCGCCTCGCTTAAAGAAAATCGATTTTCTATTATAGATGTACACAGGCGAAGGCGGGAAGTCCAGGGTACTTTGGAAAAGAACCGCTAGTTGTGTTTCAAATAGGTCCCTGCCTTGCCGGTGGAGTCGTTGTAAATGGTTTCGATGAAGGCGTCGGAATTGATGAAATCGCCGGACCATTTCTTCCACGGCTCCAACACTTTTTCCTGTTTGAGCTGATCGAGGGTCTTGCCCTGTTGAATGCCCGCTTGAACGGCGGCCCGGGTCTCCTTGAGCATCTTCACATACTCCCGGACATCGTCGAGGTTGGAGATCGCGCCATGGCCAGGAATGACCTTCACGTCGGGCGGAAGCTTGGGGATAACCTCTTCCATGGCGGCGATCATGCCGCCCACGCTGCCACCCGCATTGAGATCGATGAAGGGAAAGCCGTAACGCACGAAGTCATCGCCCATGTGCACAACGTTGGCCTTGGGGAAGAAGATGATACTGTCGCCGTCGGTGTGGCCGCTGGGGAAGTGCAGGGCGCGGATGTCGTCGCCATTCAGATGCACAGTCACATCGTGATCAAAAGTAATGATGGGTAGCGCATCCTTGGGCGCAGGCTTGGATTCACCGTGAATCGAACCCAGGTTGCCGTGCGTGCCGCCGGACTCGAGGCGCTTGCGGACGTTATCCTGCGCGATCACCGGCGCTTGCTTCTGAAAATAGGCATTTCCGCCGGTGTGGTCGCCGTGATAGTGCGTGTTGATCACGAAGCGTACGGGCTTGTCGGTGATGCCTTTGAGGGCGGCCTGGATCTTGTCGGCGAGGGGAGCGTACTGGTCGTCGACGATGACGATGCCGTCGTCGCCGACCGAGGCCGCGATATTTCCGCCTGCCCCTTCGAGCATGTAGACGTTGCCGGCAACCTTGGTGACTTTGATTTGGACTTTGCTGAAGTCCTCGTCTTGGGCAAACGCGAGAGAAGAGGCCAGCAGTAGAGCACAGGCGAGAGCGGTGTTTCGCAAAAGGGGAGCGCCTCCATTGCGCGGCGGCATTGTAACCGCTTCCGCCGGTGGTGGGAAACGATCACCCGGCCTCAAGGCCCAAGGGTGGCAATTTTGGCAGGCGTACCTTCGAAGAGAGGATAGAGCGTGTCGGAGGTCGCGCGATAGATGACCCAGGCGGTACCCGCATCGGAGACCTGGCGAAACAGCAACTCGCCGCGGCCATCGCCATCGGCATCAACCGCATCGATCAATTCGAGCTTGGGGAATTCATCGAGGTGCTGCTGATCGGTGACCTCCACCAGCAGGTTGTGTAGCTCCGCATAGATGTCGGCGTCGGCAACCAGGGTGATGAAATAGGTGTGGGGCTCGGTCGCGGCGGACGCCGGGCTTGCGGGCAGATGCGCATTGGCACTGATCACGAACACGGGCTGATTGGTATTCCAGAGATCGAAGGCGCGCAACTCGACGTCGTCGAAGGTGGGAGTCGGAGCTTTGGTGGTGCGAGCGGGAGTGCGTTTGGCAGGCGCGGTACCGGGCAAAACGGGCGTCATCTGGCGGGCCTTTTTCTGAACTTCGCTGGTCGCCAGCACCAGCATTTTCTTGCGGTACTGCTGCTCCTCGTCAGGCTTCATCTCGAACAGGTAGGGGCGAGGTTCCGGGCCGTGTGCGTCAGAGACGGCAGGGATCAGCTGGATCGTTCCCAGTTTCGCGTTCTTACCTCGGGCCGATGAAGCTGCGACTGAAGAGCGCGAGGGGGGCGCGGCCGCTTGCACATCAGCCGACTCATTGTGGGTCGGCTGGCTTCCACGGCGCAAAACTGGGCGGTTGGGATCCTCGTTGTTTGTTTGCTCCTCGCTGATCGGAGGCGCCGGCGGGGTGCTTGGAGTAGTGGGCTGCGCCTGGGGCGCAGGCGCCGGGGCCCCGGTAGTCGAGGGGGGTTGGGAAGGCGCGGGAGCCGAGGGAGCCGGTGCAGGGGTACTCGACTTCGATGACCCGCTCTTGCGCAGGACCGGGGGACCGGAATCGTCGTCGAGATTCGGCTTTTCGTCCTTGACGACGGTCTTTTTCCTGGGTGCGGAACCGGCGGCCTGCCACGTGCCCTCGCCTAACCAGTTGTTCTGGTTGTGAATAGCGCCGCTGACGGTGAACAGCCCCTGGGAGACGCCCGTTCGCGTGGCTTCGTAAACGACCTCGGAGTCCAGGGCGAAGGGAACCGGGTCCGCCTTATAGGCACTGGCATCGTAGAACTTGCCGTCGATGAGAATGGCGATCGGGATCAGATGAGCCTTGCCGCTGGGCATGAGTTCGAGAAGGCCAACGGCACGCGGTCCCCTGGAGGTTTTGCGGGCGGTCTGGGTGGCCGCGAATTGCGCCGCGGCAAAGGCCAAGGCGGCGCAGATGACGGCGCGCCACGCCCTACGGTATAACGGTGAGCGAAACGGAGACGACGCCATGTTGACGGTGAAAGACAAAACTCCCGATATCAGTTTAGAGGATCAGGACGGGAAAGTGGTTTCCTTGAAGGATTTCAAGGGAAAAACGGTCGTTCTGTTCTTCTATCCCAAGGCCAACACGCCGGGTTGAACGATAGAAGCGTGCGGGTTCCGCGACGCATACAAGCAGATGCAGAAGATGGGCGTGATTGTGCTGGGGATTTCGGGGGACACGTCCAAGGCGCAGAAAAGTTTTGAGGAGAAATATGACCTGCCGTACCGGCTCCTGGCCGACCCGGAGCGCAAAATGTGCGAGGCCTTTGGCGTGATCAAGGAAAAGAACATGTACGGCAGGAAGGTGAAGGGGATCGCGCGAACCACGTTCGTGATTGGTCCGGATGGCAAGATCGAATACGTGTTCGAAAACGTGAAGGCCGACGGGCACGCGCTGGAGGTTTTGGAGTATCTAAAGCAGGCAGCCTAGAGGGGTGCGGGCGGACTCGAGGTCTGCCCGCGAAGTTGTAGGTACGTTAATTGACCTTAGCCGCGGCAGTCGTAGTGAAGCTGAGCGTGCGCTCGGCCGGGATCACGGCTTCTTCTTTACCGGTGGCGGCGGCCAGCCCAGTCCCCGCGGCCGCGCCAGCGCCAGCGCCGATCAAGGCCCCCTTTCCACCACCAGCCAAGCCGCCGATGAGCGCTCCGGCAGCGGTTCCGCCACCGATTTTCGTGACGTTGCTCTTGGTATGGCTCTTGCCTTTTGCGCGATAAGACGCGGTGGAAAGCGCAACGGCTTTGCCGTTGATCTCAACCGAGGTCAGGCGGATCGAGAGCTGGCCCGGGTCATGCAAGCGGCCACTCGACTTGGCGAAGGTCACTTTGCCGCGAGCCGATGTACCGGCCGGGGCGATCGTCTTGCCATTCACGACGAGGTCGCGAGCCAGCGTGGCATTGAAGTGCTGGCCGGTCTTGGCTTTGCCAGAACTAAGCTCCTGGCCCATGCGCACCGAAATATGGGTTCCGGAGGGGATGGTTTCTGCCGCGGCGAGCACAGCGAGCAGGGTAATGAATGCGGTCGCTTTCAGCGCACGCAAGATCATGAGTTCTCCTTGGCCGGCGACTGGCCGGGTGAAACGAGCATTGGTTCGGGTCGGTAAAGTCAGTCTAAAGTCGGCAGGCAGGGACCGCGAGGTTACCAAAGTCGCGATTTTCCCGTGGGGCGCGGACACTCCTGTCCGCGCCAAGTGTCCATCGCCAAAACTGGCGTGGGACTGAGAGTTAAACGGAGAGAAAAGGTCGGTGGAAAATTGATTTTGGCGCGGGCAACGATCGCAGGGGTCGGTGCACTTTTCATGTTGCCCGATTTGCGGGAGATGGGGTTGCGGTTGTTACGCACTGTAGTGGCGCTGGCGGATGGGTTGTTGCTGGTTGGAAGTGCTGTAGTTTTGCTGTGGTTTATTTACCGCATTTATTTGCGGCGGGTTTTGCGGGCACGGCGGATTGCAAATCTGCGGATGAAGCGACTGCTTGAGGAGCGAGACGGCCGGGGAGAGGAATAGAGACCGGACGGGGACTAGATCCACCCATGCTTCTTGTGGCGCAAGCAGGTTTGCCTCGGGACGCTTTGCGCGGACAGGAGTGTCCGCGCCACACGGGTTAGTCCAGATCTCGCCAGTTGGGGCCGGTGCCGAGTTCGACCAGCAGCGGGACCGCGAGCGGGTGGACGTTTTCCATCTCTTCGCGGACCAGCGACTTCATGATGTCGAGTTCCGCTTCGGGGACTTCGAACACCAATTCATCGTGAACCTGCAGGGTCATACGCGATTGCAGTTGGCGATCCCGCAAGGCCGCGTCGATGCGGATCATCGCGATTTTGATCAGGTCGGCGGCCGTTCCCTGTAACGGCGTATTGACGGCGGTGCGCTCGGCGAATCCGCGGAGCGTGGCGTTCTTGCTATTGATGTCGGGAATGGGACGGATGCGGCCGAACAGCGTGGCGACACTGCTGTCGCGGCGGGTTTGTTCGAGAGTGCGGTCGATGAACAGACGGACGCCTTTGTATTTCTCGAAGTAGGCGTCAATGAATTGCTTAGCCTCGCGGGTTTCGATGCCCAGGTTCTGCGACAAGCCGAACGGCGACAAGCCATAGACGATGCCGAAGTTCACAACTTTGGCTTGGCGGCGGTGATCGGGTGTGACCATCAGCGGGGGCACGCCGAAGACCTGCGAGGCGGTCAGGGTGTGGATGTCGTCGCCTCGGCGGAAGGCCTCGACCAGCAACCGGTCCTCGGAGAAGTGGGCGAGCAGGCGCAGTTCGATCTGGGAATAGTCGGCGGCGAGCAGCACGTGGCCGGGCTCGGCGATGAAGGCGGCGCGAATTTCGCGGCCCAGTTCGGTGCGGATCGGGATATTTTGCAGGTTTGGGTTGGCCGAGGAAAGGCGCCCGGTCGCCGTGCCGGTCTGATCGAAGGTCGTGTGCAAGCGGCCCGTGGCCTGCTTCAGCAGCGCGGGCAGTGTATCGACGTAGGTCGATTTCAGCTTGGAAAGCTGGCGGTATTCGAGGACCATGCGCGGGGCGGCATGATCGGCAGCGAGCCCTTCGAGCACGTCGACCGCGGTCGAGACCGTTTTGCCCTTGCCATACTTGACCGGTTTCGGCAAATTCAGGCGATTGAACAGGACGTCGCCAAGCTGGCGCGGCGAGTTGATATTGAACTCGGCCCCGCACTCGGCATAAATCTCGCGCGCCTTGGCGTCGATTTCGCCTTCAAGGCGAGTGGACATTTTCTCGAGCGCGGCGGTGTCGATCTTCACTCCGGCCTGCTCCATGCGGGTCAGGACGGCGACGAGCGGGAGATCAACTTCCTCGTAGAGCTTGCGCAGGCCGGCGTTTTCGACTTCGCGGGCAAGGGCTGTGGCGAGGCGGCCAGTGATATCGGCCGCTTCCGCGAGCGTTCCGGAGAGCTTGAGATTCAGGCGCCGGAGTGCAACCTCGGGGAGGCGATGCGAAGCATATGTAGGGTCGAGCAGGTACGAGTAGAGGCGCGAGTCGTGATGCACCCCGTCCAGCCGGATTTCCGCCGGCTCGAATGTATGGAGGGCTGCCTTCAGGTCGTGAATCGCCTTGGGACGCTCGACATCGGCGAGGAAAGTTCTGAGCTTGTCCCCAAGTTCGCCTGACAGTGCCGCTGTGGCGGCCGAACCGGGGGCGCTTGAAATTGCGAACTGGCGGACGGATGGCATAGCCGGCGCCACCGCGCTTAAGGTCAAGGGGAGCGTGCCAGTCTCGGAGGGTTCCTCTTCTTCGGCTTCCTCCACGATCGCTTCCCCAGTCTCAATCGCAATCGCGATGGGAATCCGTGGATCCTGCGCACCCAGGAGCGCGTCCAGATCGGCGGCGGAGTGGAGTTCGCGGTAATCCGCTTCGCCGACTTCCACCACCGGCAGCAACTCTTTGAGCAGTGAAGTAAATTCGAGCTCGGTGAATAGGGCCCGCAGCGTTTCCACGTCGGGAGCACCAGCTTTCATGGCAGTGACATCCAGTTCGACGGGAACATTGCAGTCGATGGTCGCCATGCGCTTGCTGAACAGGATGGTGTCGCGATTGTTCTGCAGGGACTCGCGATAGGTCTTCTTCTCGACTTCGGCGGCCCGTTCGAGCGCCTGCTCGACGGTGCCAAAGCGCTTGATGAGTTCTACTGAACCCTTGTCGCCGATGCCCGGCGCGCCGGGAATGTTATCGATGCTGTCCCCTCGCAGAGCCATCACATCAACAACCCGCTCCGGCGGAACGCCGAGAATCTCTTCCACTTTGACGGCATCGGCGACCAGGTTGTCTTTCGGCGGGTTGAGCACCAGGACTCGGTCGTTAACCAGCTGCAGCATGTCTTTGTCGCTGGAGACGACATACACCATGTAGGACTCAGCAACCGCCTTGCGCGCGAGGGTCCCGATCACGTCGTCGGCTTCGTAGCCCGGATACTCGAGTATCGGAATGCGATACGACTCCAGCGCGCGCCGGATATAGGGCAACTGCTGCGCCAGGTCCTCGGGCATCTGGGTGCGGTTTGCCTTGTAGCCCTGGTACTTCACTTCCTGGAAGGTCTGGGTCTTGATGTCGAACTTGCGGACGACGCTGACCGCTTCAGCTTCCTGGTCGCGAAAGGTGGGTGCGCCGACATCGAAGACCGCCGCAAGATGTTCCGGGGAAAAATCGTCGCGAAGCTTGCGCAGCATGTTCACGAAGACGTAGGTCGCAGCGGTGGGAATGCCGGTGCGCGTGGTCATGGCACGCTGCCGGGCCATGGCGTGATAGGCCCGGAAAATGAAGGACATGGTGTCGATCAGGAAGATGCGGTTGCGGTTCGCCTCGACCGGGCGCGGCTTAGGGATAGGTTTCGCAGCCGGACTCTCTCCGGACGGAATCTGCTTCGCCGAGGATGTCTTGCGGGGAGCCAAGATTTTAGTTTAGCGCAATAGGGGCGGGATCGGTTTTGGCACTCCCGGTAAAGAATGACGCCATCAAGGATACAAAGGCACGAAACAAGGGTCAGGCGTGGGCATTTTCAAATGCGGCATAGTCGCCAAATATGAGTGGAAGGCCTCAATAGCCAAAGCTGAGGGTGAAGTCGGCCTGGACGGACTTGATCGCCGAACCGCCGGCCGAGTTTCGAAATACCACGTAGTACTTGTCTGGCGTGTCCTGCGAGGGTGGAAGAACGAAGTCTACCTCGTGATCGTGGGTGGGTTCGGTGGAGTACAGGGCGGTACCGTCGCCGCGACCGTGCACAAAATCGTCGTACTGGTCGGCATTGAGCAGGAGGAAATCGACGTTCGTCGTATCGTCGCTCAGCGGATCCTGGCCAGGCTGGGAAACAAACGCTCGAAATGTGCCGCGAAGATGCGGGATGGCGGCATGCGGCGGGACTTCGAAGTTGAAGGGCGTGTATTTCTTCACGGAAAAGGTCTTGTGGAGAAAATGAATCGGCTCCATGCGGGTCGAGTCGGCGCGGTTCAGGGGATCGATTTTGGGCTGTTCCGCCTGAGGCTGTCGCCGCGTGCAGGCGAGGGCGGCGGTGAGGCTGGCGAGCGCAATGGCCAAGACGGGCCAACAGACCGTCTGGCTCCGGCGATGCCACATTAAACGCGACTTTTGGGGCCTTGGGTGAGTAGCGGAATTCGGGTGGGGTTGCATCATCCGTGTATGGGTTTGGCCTTACCGTACTCCGTGTTGAAATGCAGATCGATCTGGCCGCAGGTGCCCTGCTCCGGCGAGTAGACAACACATGTATCGAACGGCCGCGAATAGATATGCAGACTAACCGCGCGCTGGCCGAATTCCTGCGAGTTCAGCACGCGGTGCACGGGCTCTCGTGGGTCCACGGCACAGGGCTGGTCTGCGTTCATCTCAAGAAGTTCAGCGGGCTCCAGGATGCACTTCCCGTGCTCAATGTCCTGGAAGAGGGTGCGGTAGTTCTGTACGGCCAGGCGTCCGATGGGGACGGCCATCCAGCAATTCTGGTCGCGATGATTGTGGACCGAACTGGCCTGCCCCACCTCCCAACAGATAGCCATAAGTTCGTAGAGCGGGGTGCGGTCGATGAGATTCCGGGTGTAGTGCTGGCGGTCGAAAAGCAGATACGGAGCCAGCGTCTCGGGCTGGACGCGGTTGCGCATGACGAACTCGAGAATGTCCTGTGTACCGTCGAAGGCAGTCTCAGGAAAGGTGCGGAGTTCAGAGACGAAGTCTCCGACCGAAACCAGGCGTGGTTGCAGTTGAACACTCATAGACACCCCACAATACGATGCCAAACCTTAGAGTATAGCGCCGGTTTCGCGCGCGGCCGCGGACTTAAAAGGGTCTTTTCAGGCCACTACTCGACGAACATGCAATCTCCGTAGGAGTAGAAGCGGTACCGGGCTTCCACCGCGTGCCGGTAGGCCGCGAGTACGGTCTCGCGCCCGGCTAGCGCGGAGACGAGCATCAGCAGGGTGGATTGGGGAAGGTGGAAGTTGGTCAACAGCGCACCAACGATGCGGAACTCGAACCCCGGATAGATGAAGAGATCGGCCTCTCCCTGGCCGGGGAGGATTCGCCCGTCAGCAGTCTGGCGAGCGGCGTACTCCAGGGTGCGGACCGTGGTCGTGCCAACCGCGACCACTCGCCGGTTGGCGTCCCGGGCACGACAGATGGCTGCGGCCGCTCCAGGGGAGATGGAATACAGCTCTCGGTGAAGGTGGTGGTCTTCCACGCGCTCAGCCCGCACCGGCTGGAAGGTCCCTAGACCCACGTGGAGGGTGATCTCGGCGATTTCAATTCCCCTGTTTCGAAGCTTGTCGAAGATTTCCGGGGTGAAGTGCAGTCCGGCGGTGGGGGCCGCGACCGAGCCGCGCTCGCGGGCGTAGACCGTCTGGTAGCGCTCGCGGTCGGCGGGGCGATCGTCGCGCGCGATATAGGGCGGCAATGGGACATGGCCCAGCCGCTCGACGGTGCCGAAGAAATCCGGGACTGGGGCGAACCGGAGCACGCGCTCGCCGAACATTCCGTGCTGCAGGACCTCCGCCTCCAACTCGGGAGGTTCCCCGAACTCGAGATGTTCCCCAATGCCAATCTTGCGGCCCGGCCGAACCAGACACTCCCAATCATTGGGCTCGAGGCTAACCTGGCGCGTGAGCAACACCTCATTCCGGCCGTGCAGGAAATTTCGTGATGCCGGGTTGCGGGGGCTTATGGGCTGAGCCCGCATGCCCCGGCGATGACCGCAGAGCCGGGCGGGAAACACCCTGGTGTTGTTCAGGACGAGCAGATCGTCCGGGCGGAGGAGGCCGGGAAACTCGCAAAAGGTGAGATCGCGCCATGCCCCGGCGCGCCGGTCGAGGTGAAGGAGGCGGGAGGCGGCGCGGTCGGCGAGAGGTTCCTGGGCAATGCGATCTTCCGGCAGGTCGTAGCTGAAATCGGAAACGAGCACGTACGGCGATTATAGGTGGGTGATTCGTTGCCGGCCGCCGTTGTCGAAAAAGAGTCAATTTCAGGCTCGAATGTCGTTGTCGGCGTGCGCAGACGTGGGTTAGGATGTGAAGGCTGGTTCCTCCTCCCATAGCATGAATTCCCATGACCGTCGATCGTCCATCCCGGGAGCAAATTGTCCGCTTCGGCAGGATGCTGCACGAGCGCGGGTTCGTGGCAGCTACAGACGGTAACCTCTCCGTCCGGTTGGATCAAAACCGCATCCTGGTCACGCCGACCTGCATGAGCAAGGGCTGCATGCGGCCAGCCGACCTGGTAATCGTCGACAACGAGGGACGCCTGGTGAAGGGTCGCCGGCGGGTCTCCTCCGAAATTGCCATGCACCTGCTGATTTATCGGCTCCGTCCGGACGTGCGTGGGATCGTGCACGCGCACCCACCGACGGCCACCGGGTTTGCGGCGGCGGGGATGGCGCTGAATCAACCGCTGGTGTGTGAGGTGGTGATCGGGTTGGGGTCGATTCCGCTGGCTAAGTATGGAACGCCGGGGACGCCCGAGCTGACGGCAGCGCTGGAGCCGCTCATTCCCCACTATGACGCCCTGCTGATGTCGAATCATGGGGTCGTGGCGTACGGGACCGATCTCGAGCAGGCGTACATGAAGATGGAGACGGTCGAGCATTTCGCAAAGATTGCGCTGGTCACGCACCAGCTCGGGACGCAGCAACCGCTCGGAGCCGCTGAAGTAGAGAAATTGATCGTAGTGCGAGCTAAATACCAGAATGGCGCACCGATGTCGGCGGCATCTATGCCGGCGACTGTCCCCCGGGACGGCGGAAACCACCACAAGCGAGCGGGGAGCGTGGTCCCGGAAGAAGTAGATGCCGTCAGTACCCGGCGCACACCTCAGTAGATCTCAGTAGTAGGTCTCAGTCGCAAGGAAACCCTCCACAAGAGCCGCATGCCTCGGCGCAGACGTCCGCTGCCCGAGACTGATTAGTCCCCACCGATCCGAAACCGCAGGCCGGCGCGGAAGTTGATCCCCAGGGCCGGGTACCCGACGACCTCCTCGTAGTGGCGGTCGAGCAGGTTCTCGACATTGGCATAGAGCGTGACGCGCGGCCGCAGGTTGTACCAGCCGCCCAGGTTCACCAGCGCGTATCCGGCGGTGTGATCGAAGGGCGGGACCAGCCCGAGGAAGTCGGAGTCGGGCCGGCGACCGATAAAACTGCCCGCGATGTCTCCGCCCCACCGGTTCCCGAGATAGTTCAGCAGCAGGCTACCGGAGTGCTTGGGACGGCGCAGCAAGGGCTGTCCGGCAAAGAGCACCGGGTTGCAGAAGGTTGCCGGCGTGCACAGGGGCGCTTCCAAGATCTGGGTCGAGTCGTAGGTGTAGGACGAGTCGAGTTGCAGGCGGCGCGTAAGCGTACCCTTGAATTCGAGTTCCACACCGTGCGCCATGCTGCGGTTGAGGTTGAGGAAGAAGCCATTGAAGTCCGTGGGATTGGTGGTGAACTCAATCTGGTTGCGGAATTGATTGTTGAAATATAGGGCAGAGAAAGCGAAGCGGTTGGCGAGCAACCCCTGCTCGAAGCCTGCCTCATAGGAGCGATTCTCCTCCGCCTTGAGATTCGGATTCGGATCCGCCGGAAACAGGCCGGTAATGCCGAACGACTCCTCGAAGGTTGGCTCCTTGATTCCTTGCCCATAAGCGAAGCGGAGACGAGTGCCCGACAAAAGCTGCCCACCATGGAGAAGCAGGTAAGTTGCCGCTACGCGCGGCACCACCCGGTTGCCAAAGCTCTCGTTATGCTCAAAGCGCCCTCCCGCGACTAGCGAAAAGCGTCCACGGGTGAGGCGCTGCTGGAGAAACACGGCGTGATTGAGGCGCAGGCCATGCGTCAGGTCAGTGCCGATGACAACTTTATTGTTGAAATCGAGTGTCAGGAATTGGCTATTGAAAGAAGCGTTCTCGTCTTCGAACTCATAACCGAAGGTGGTTTGCAGCCAGCTGCGCGGGGTGTAATCGCCCTGGTAGTTGAAGCCCGCCGTATTGATGTGGGCGAGATCCTTGAAATAACAATCCAGGAAGTTGAAGTTGACAGGATCGCAGCCGCGGCCGGGATCAGCAAAGGTGTCTTCGTTCAGCGTGCGGTGGTTGTACTCGTATCCGGAGAATCGATGCTGCCAGTGCGTGCCAGTGGTAAGAGCCAGATCGGCGCTGGCGAGGAAGTTGTTTTGCCGGGCGCGGGCATCAGAGTCGGGCGGATAGATGGTCTGGCCGTTGAAGTTCCATTCCCCCTGCACGCCAGAGCGGCTGTTGGAGTGGCGAGCGCGGATCCGGAGCAGCGCGCGGTCTGTGAGGCGCACGCCGAAGTTGCCGCCTTGCAGGGAGTTCGAGTAATCGCCGTTGACGTTCTGGCCCTCGGTGTTGAACTGATCGGCGAAGGCATTGTAGTCGAAGCGGCCGCGCGCGCCGGAAAGCCCGGCGAAACCGTGGGCGGTATAGAAGTTGCCGCCGTCGGCTCCGAACACCAGCTCGGGGGTTTGGGTGGTGCCGGTGGCGCTGAACATCTGGACGACGCTGGTCATGGCATCGGAGCCGTAGAGCGTGCTCTGCGCACCGCGCAGGAGTTCGACGCGGTCCACGCCGGTCATGGAAACCGTTCCGAAGTCGTAGGTGCCGCCCGGTTCGTTGACCGGAACCCCGTCGATGAAAACCTTGTTGTAGGTGGAGTCTCCGCCGCGCACGAAGAGCGAAGCGATGCCGCCGCGCTGCCCCGCGGTGCTGATGACCGCGCCGGGCAGGAAGCGGATGGCGTCGGAGGACGCGACCGGTTGCATGCTGACCAGTTGTGCGTTTTCCAGGGTGGAGACGCTGGCGCCGGTTTCGGCGACCGGCGCCGGGCTGCGCGTGGCGCTGACCACCACCGTCTCGGTCGCACCCGCAATGGAAAGCGTCGCGGTGAAGGTTTTGTCCTGAGGCAAAGACAAATTGGCGGTGTACACGGCGAAGCCTGGGGCCAGGATTTGCAACTCATATGCGCCGTCGGGCAGCCCTGCGACCATCGCAACGCCTTCGGCGGATGTGGGGCGAGCCCGAATCGCGGCCGATTGGTTTGCCGGATAGATGAAAACCTGCGCGCCGGGAACGGCGGCGGACTGGGGGTCGATTACTTTAATCTTCAGGTCGGCGGCAAAGCTCGAAGTTACTAGGAGCGCCGCGAAAACCACGGCCAATAGAACACGCATTCCAATCCTCCTTACACGCGAAAGGGATTGTTGAGGTTGGCGGCTCGCACCGGTCTCCTGGCTCGCGAGTAAGAACGCCGGAGCGTTCGACGGCGGCGGCCGCCCTTCCCGGAGCGCCAGCTCCAGTGGACGATCGCAGTGTCCTCGCATACAGTTGCGCGGCAGCGCGGGATTTGCACCCGCTTCCCAATTTCATTCGAGCGAACGAAATCGTGCGAACCAAAGATTGGCAAAGAACAGAAAAATCGGAGATTGAAATTTACTTGGGTTGCGAGGCGGAAGTCAACGCGCCACGATCGGGGTCAGGGTGATTTGATACGGACGCATCCCACTCCCGGATGAAGAATCGGGCGTCCCCGCCCGGCTGGACGGGCGAGACGCCCGTCCCTCCATCACTGTGATCTTCATGCGGTCATGGACCTAGTGTGTCTCCTGGGGTAGGGGCACGTTGGGAAAAACCCCGCCTTCTTTGGTTCGGCGGAAGATGGGAAACTCCGGCGCGCCGACTTGATGCACGTGGGCTTCGGCATAGGCCTTGACGCGATCAAGCGAAGACTGCAGAAGCTGGTTGTAGTGCTCGATTTGTTCGGCTTCAAGATCTTCCGGAACCGGAATGAGTGAGCCCACCCGCATCAATGCCTTGGAGAATGGCTTGGGGATCAGTAGCCGATCCCAGGTGTTGAGGATCCAGGGATTCTCGATCGCAATGTGAAAGACCGCCATCGGTACGCGCGAAGTACGGGCGAGAAGTACGGGCCCCGGTTTAGTGATGAAGCGCGGCCCGCGCGGGCCGTCGATGGTGAAGGCGACGGTCCAGCCCTGGGCGATCTCGCGGCGCAGGCCGAGCAGGCCGCGCACCGCTCCCTTACTGCTGGAGCCGCGCACCGGAACGAACCCAAAGCGGCGGATCATGCGGGCGGTGAATTCCCCGTCGAAGCTGGTGCTGCTCATCACCCGGATGTTCAAGTTGCGCCACAGGTAGGTGGCCGGAAAAATGCATTGGTGCCAGAAAGAGTAGACGAAGGGACGCTGCTGGAGGCTGGTCGGCGAATTCTCTTCGCAGGAAACGGCAAACCGCAGGGTCGGCGCGACAATCCGCACCACCACAAAAACTGCCCATGAGATCACGCTCAGCAGGATTTTTTCCCAGCGCGTGAAGGGCCGGCGCGCAGATGGGTCTTCGAAATCAGTAACGGGCGGTGCCGAGGCGCTCACGCGGGTATTGTAGCGGGTCATCGAGACGGCTTCGGCTACCCTGACCTCTGAAAAAATAAGGACGGACTGCGAAGCACGATCTAGAGCGGTTCTCCTGGTGAAGTAGAGGGGATGGAGCAGAAGTCAACTGCCGAAAGCAGTTGATCACGCTCATTGGCCATTTTGAGTACTAATGGCGATAATGAGATGGTCCGCCGTCGAGCCAACCAGTGATGATTGGGTTGGCAAGAAGCCTGACGGAGGATAGTGCCATGCAAATCAAGTCGATCGGAATCGATCTAGGCAAGACTACC